>JACCDO011195065.1_pt1 | contig 12955 bp, 24 predicted proteins | sample 7446101 | NCBI WGS metagenome assembly JACCDO01 (sample SAMN15323440, study PRJNA562643) | freshwater metagenome | isolation source: river surface water | place: USA:Blue River Watershed | collected 2017-08-16
CAGTCATGGTTTCGACAGGGCAAAGAGTAACAGAGTGGACAGCACGACAGGAGTAGTCGTAAAAAGCAAATCAAAAATAAATGCAAATGACGAAAGTTACGCATTGGCCGCTTGATTAAAAGCAGCCTGGGGTAAGACATACCTCGCAACAGAAACTCAGAACCCGCTTCGGCGGGTTTTCTTTTACCCAGAATCTATTGACATCATGGCAAATACTGATATATAATAGTATGATGATGTAAATTCATCTAAATTAAAAGGAAAGTAAATTATGAAGAAAATTGCAATCGCATCTTTGATCGCTTTGGCTGCTACTGCCGCATCTGCATTAGAAGTAGGCGTTAATGCCAGCCGTGAATACGTTGGTGAAAACAACACTGGTTATGGAGTTACTCTTGGCCAAAAGTATGGTAAGGTTGGTGTCACAGCCGGCTTCGACCGTTTCACTAAGGAAGCTAACGATCAAGATCGTTTGAGCCTAACAGTTGGTTATGACGCAGCCAAACTAGGCCCAGTCACAATCACTCCTAAGCTCGGTGTTGCTCATCTGCATAACAGTGCCGCAGTTGAAGGTTACGCAATGACCGTAGGTGTTGGTGCCGCTGTTCCATTGAGTAAGGCAGTTGATTTTACAGTTGATGCTCGTCGCCAATACGGTCAAGACCGTGTTAAGGCATTTGACGGTAACACTGTTGCTGCCGGTCTAAAGTACAAGTTCTAATTTGAACTTTAGATAATCAAAAGGCTGCTTCGGCGGCCTTTTCTTTTATAATTACAGTATGATTGGCATTGACATAACACGCATTTCAAGATTTGAAAAAATGAAAACACTGGATACTTTTTTAGAAAAGTTCAGTGTCGATGGTAATACACCGGTTGCCGCCGCAAAGACCTGGGCCTGCTTAGAAGCACTGGTCAAAGCCAAAGGCGAAGTTTTTAGGGTCTCTCAACTTAGAATTCGTTTTCCATTTAACTCTGCGCCCAAGATAGAAGATCCAGACAATCTACTAGAGGGTAAATATCATTTGACTCTAAGCCATGAAGATGATCTAGTAGTGGCTGTAGCATTAAGAATTGGAGATTAAAATGGGTGATGGTGGTAAGGGCGATAGACAACGCCCTACAGATAAAGAGAAATTTGACGAAGGTTACGATAGAATCTTCGGCAAGAAAAAACAACCTACTAAAGAGGAGAAGCCAAATGGCTAAAATTCAAGAGACAGTATTTGTAGTAAAATTGAGTCAGCTGGTTCGAGACCGAGGTGACATTGCTGAGAAAACAGGATTTGATGATCTGCCTGCGACCATTGAACAGGTTGTTCAAGAATTAGTTGCCAGTGATGTTATTGTCGAAGTAGAACAGGCATAATTCGGAACCGTACATTTTTTAATTGTTTCTTCGGAAACAGTAAAATGTTTTTTATAATACTCTATTCTAAATTCTTCTTTTATTGACATTTGAATAATAGCGATAGGGTATTTTCTTTCAAGTACATTATGACCTAGTAATACTTTTTCAATCGGTGTAACTAATTGATCATTTGGATAAACTACTTTATGCATCATCCAATAGCTTATATTAGTAGTCAATTTTTCGGATGCATTGAACATTTTACACAGTGGAAGATACGAACTTAATTTAACACTACAGAAAATATCAAAATATCCTTTTTCTTTTCCTAGAAGTACTCCCAATCTTAGTAAAGAAATACCACCTGCGTGTGCTCGATTAGTTAATGCAGACGACGGAGGTATTGTTCCTGCAGAAATTATAAATCCAAAAGGACTAGTTTTTGGAAACGAAACTATTGAATAAGAAACTAGTTCTTTTGTAGTTACATTTTCTGCACCCAATACATAACAATTTTCGACATTACCTAACAGCACTTCAGTTAAGTATTTTTCAAATAATTCATCGGATTTAATAGTTCTTAAGGTTCCGTGTATATGAGATCTAGACTTGTAAATTTTCAAGACATTTTCGTAGTCCAGAATAGAACAGACAAATCCTCTACAATTATCAAATAATAACTCCATATTGATATTTACAATTTGGTAAAATCAGTGATTGACAAAGTGGTTGTACCATGTTACACTATGTCATAGGAGGTTCGTTATGAACGCTGAATACACACTTACACAATTGAAACTTTGGTGCATTAAACAATCTGGCAATGAACAGATTTGGACAAACAAAGGTACTACATATCATTGGAACAGGGGCAAAGATACTGCTACTGGACTAGTTAATGGTGTAGTACGAAAGTTAGCAGGTATCGATGCTAGCGGAACCCAGATCTGGGTAGTAGCAGGAAGTCTTAAAATTGCTGAACACGGCACCATCTTGCGTTTTACTGGAATTCCTAGTAAAATTCAAAAGACATTCGAGCCTGTAGATCAAAAAGTTGCAGTCCAACCTGAACAAGAATTTGAAGCATACAACGTATGACCATGCACCTTCATCACCCTAGTCTTAGCCTCAACGGTAAGAAAAAGGGCAAGCAAAAGTTTCGTAATGCCGACGAAGCTCGCAAGGCTCGTGAGCTCGATGCCTCTTGGAAAGAATTGCAGACCAAGTGGGCTGTAGAAGCAGAAGATAAAAAGCGCCGCCGTGCTCTTTCTGCAGAGCCACTGACCTATAAGTTGAGTGCTCCAGCAGGACGTACTACTAGCAATCACATCCCTAGTCGAGGCGACGGTGTAGGCGCCGCAACACTAGCCCCTGCTAAAGTTTATACAGGTACAAAGATTAAAGGTATTGGTACTATGCACAAATCCAATGCTGTGCCAATTTTCACTGACGATGAAGCCAAGGACATTGCTAACATGCGTCGATAAATAAAATTCTATGACTAACACAAGAACAGAAAGACTAATTGCCTATCTAACACTTTTTAGCGGATTATTGATTTCGGCGGTGGCAGAGTTCTACAGTATTGTAGGACTTACCGCCATTTTCCCAACTGCGTTTCTCCCTATCGTTATCATGGGAATTGCACTAGGCGTGGGTAAATTAGTAGCCACTGTATGGTTAAAACAGAACTGGGAAATTTCTCCCTGGACTATTAAGATATACCTATTAACTGCTATCGCTACTCTTATGCTGATTACCAGCATGGGCATCTTTGGCTTTCTAAGTAAAGCACACAGTGACCAGAGTCTTGTCAGTGGCGATGCACTTTCTAAAATAGCGATATACGACGAGAAAATTAAAGTAGCAAAGGACAATATAGATGCTAATCGCAAAGCACTCAAACAAATGGATGAGGCTGTGGACCAAGTTATGGGTCGAAGTCAAGACGAAAAAGGTGCGGACAAGGCAGTTGCGCTACGTAGGGGGCAGGCCAAAGAACGCACTAGATTACTTTCTGAGATTACAGCCGAACAGAAAGTTATTGCCAAACTTAGTGAGGAGAGGGCACCCATCGCCGCTGAAGTACGCAAGGTGGAAGCAGAGGTTGGTCCAGTAAAGTACATAGCGGCATTTATCTACGGCGACAATACAGATGCCAATGTATTAGAGAAAGCAGTCACGTGGGTTATTATTCTTATTGTAGTTGTGTTTGATCCAATGGCTGTTATCCTATTGTTGGCCAGCCAAATTACATTCCAGAAGCTTAGAGAACAAGAAGAATATACGCCAGATCCGTATGTAGCAGATGTAGGAGAAAAACCTACTGTTGAAGAGCTTGCTCCAGAAGATGACCTCTTCCCTACATACGAAGAAATAACACCAATTGCGGAGGGTGACAGCCCAGAAAAGGAATCTGATGTAGTCAGCACAGCCACTGTCACAGAATCTATTCTAGAGCAACATCCCTATCTTAACAACGGATTTACACACTTCGAAGGTCTAGAGCCAATGGTTTATAAACCAGAGCCTGCACCTGCACCCGAGGAAAAGAAAGAGTATTTGGTTGAAGCAGAGCTTATTGATGCGCTCGAAGGTACTGTAAATCGCTTGCAACAAGAGAACGATGAGCTTAAACTAGCATTAAGAGCTAGAAAGTTATCCGACGATGTTAAGGTGCATGGATATAGCAGTGACAACGGAATTATTAAAGTTGCCAATGATACGTATTCGGCGTCTGAGTTTAAACAATTAAACGACTACATTCAAAACGAAGAGCAAAACCCGAACAGTCTATGGAATCGTCTTAGCGAAAGCACTAGGATCAGCGAAGAAGAATACATGGAACAGGCTTCGAAGAAACAATGATAACATTGATTACTCCTCCTGATATTTTTGAAAACGGAAACAACAGTATCCTGTTTATGAATATATCAGAAGAAGAACAAGAAGCTTCTAGCCGTTGGTTTGCGGAGCACACTGTAGATCCGTTAAACCTATACTACTACCAGGGCGAAAATAACATGTCATGGTTATTACATGCCCTTGCAGTTTCAAAGGGAGTTTATTTGAACTGCGACAACGACAGCGACTTTACTAAGTGGCTGACTAGCTACATACTGAGCAAGCATAATGTTTGGTATAGTGCCAAGGACGAGAACTTTCGTTCATTAATGAGTTACATCAATCAACGATCAGTAAATAACATTACAGAATTTTTAGAGGTACATTTTGGCTGAAAAGACTCCCAGTTGCAGTTTCTGCGGCAAAACTAAAGAAGAAGTTGAAAAGTTAATTGTAGGTGGTGACGATATTGCCATCTGCAATGACTGTGTTGATCTATGTGTTGATATTCTAAAAGAAGAAAAGATCAAAAAGTTTCCCTCCGACACATCTCAGTTACTCAATCCCGTTCGAGTAAAAGAGTACCTTGATGAGTATGTTATTGGACAAGAAGAAGCTAAGATGACCTTAGCTGTAGCAGTATGCCAACATTTCAAGCGTATTGCCAAAAACGATCAGAACATTGAAATCGATAAGACTAACGTGCTAATGATGGGTCCTACTGGTTGTGGAAAGACATTCCTTGTACGCAAACTAGCAGAGTATTTAGATGTACCGTTCGCTATATGTGATGCTACAGGTCTTACCGAAGCAGGATATGTCGGTGACGATGTTGAAAGTGTTCTAGTACGCCTAGTTGCCAATGCCGACGGCGACATTAAGAAAGCAGAGCACGGTATTGTATATATTGACGAGATCGATAAGATTGCTCGCAAAGGTGAATCTACTAGCATTACACGAGATGTCAGCGGTGAAGGCGTACAGCAGGGCCTGCTTAAAATGATTGAAGGTAGTGTAGTTCGACTACCTGCAGGAGAAAAGCGTAAGCATCCTCGTGGTGAAATGAACGAAATTGATACACGCAATATTCTGTTTATCTGCGGTGGTGCATTTGTTGGACTTGACAAGATTGTCAGCCGTAGAACTAAGACTAGCTCTATTGGATTTGGCTCTAAACTCGACCAAGCCGTAGAACGCGACGACCTTTTTAAAGAAGTTGTTACTAAAGACTTAATCAGCTTCGGACTCATTCCCGAGTTTATTGGACGTTTTGGAATTAGTACCAGTGTCGAAGAATTGAAAGTTGAACACTTAACTAAGATTCTTAAAGAACCAAAAAACAGTCTAGTTAGGCAGTATCAATATATTTTCGAACTAGACGGAGTTGAGCTACAGTTCGAAGATGATGCCCTAGTTGCTATCGCAGAACAGGCTAAAAAGCTAGATACTAACGCCCGCGGACTTAAAAATATTATTGAAAAAATTCTTCTTAAATATCAATTCGAAGCCGCTGAGCTTGTGCAACGTGGTTTAACCAAAATTGTGATAAGTAAAGAAACAGTTGATGGAAAACCAGCTGTGCTAATTTTTGACAAAGTAGAAAATGAGAAAAAGCAATAAAAGAGGATTAACTGTAGAAGTCCGCGATGACAACGTAAATGTTGCCTTAAGAAAATTCAAAAAGAAAGTGGATGAGTCAAATAAACTGATCGATGTTCTAGCACGTCAGCATTATGAAAAGCCCACTACAGAGCGCAAAAGAAAAGCCGGAGCCGCTCGTTCTCGTTGGTTAAAAAAACTCAGAGAACAACAATTACCCAAGAAAATGTATTGACAAGCGTAAAGAATTATAGTATAATTAACGCATGGACAAAAAAATCAAAATTGAATTCGCCCCTGGTGCTTTTGAAAACTTTGAAGGCACACAGGAAGAGCTCAACGAGTTGGTTGCTGAAATTCAGCGTATGGCCGAAAGCGGTGAGCTCTTTGAAAAATCTCAACCATTGGACATCGACGAACTAATTGACGAAGATCCAGAGTTTGCAGAAACTCTACTTCGTAAGCTCAACGATCTTCCAGACGAACCCAGAAAGCTAAACTAATGCCAAAACACCTAATGGTCGATATGGAGACCATGGCTGTCTCACCTAATGCTGTAGTTCTTAGTCTAGGCGCAGTACATTTTAATCCCTATGGTAATGGATACGGTGATAAACTGTATTTCAAAATTAATCTCGACGATCAAGATGCGCTAGGTCGAGAAATTGATCCGAACACACTTGATTGGTGGGCCAAGCAAGATCCTGTTATTATGGAAGAAGCGTTCAGTCCCGACAATCGTATTCCACTTGCAGATGCTATGGATCAGTTTCATAAGTTTGCCTGGGGGTGTGATGCATTTTGGAGTCACGGTGCTACATTCGACTTGGTAATTCTAGAAAGCCTATACAGCCAACTTAAAAAGCCACGTCCCTGGAACTATTGGCAGTTGCGAGATACTCGCACACTGTTTGATCTTGGTGTTGATCCGGACATGCCTAAAGGTAGCAAGCACGATGCTTTACAAGATGCTATTCGTCAGGCAGTGGGCGTACAAAATGTCTATGCTAAATTAAAGATTAGACCACGATGATTGACTGTTTAATTCTCGGTGATAGTATTGCAGTAGGCACACATCAGTTTCGACCTGAATGTGTTGCCCATGCCAAAGGTGGATGGAATACTTGGCAGTGGAATCGCGATTACCTTAAAAATAATTTAACTGCCCGTACAGTTATTATCAGTCTAGGTAGCAACGATCACAAAGGTGTTCGAACTAAATCGGAATTACAACGCATTAGAGAAAAAGTAGGCCCAAACACAAGAGTATTTTGGATACTGCCTGCAATCAAACCTGAAATTCAAGATATTGTTAGAGGTATGGCAACAGAGTACGGAGATACTGTATTGCCAATTACACGATTGCAACCCGACGGAGTTCATCCCAGTTGGGCAGGTTATAAAGACCTAGCAGAAAAAACTCGATGACTGCTATAGTACGCATATCTTGGATTCGAGACTTCGATAACAATACCTATTGGAACGAAGTCTGTGCCTGGGCAATTGAACACTATGGATTGCCCGGCGAACGGTTTGTAACTCACGCCAACGTAGAAAACATGGAGTTTGAATTTTCTAATACAAAAGATGCTCTACTCATGTGCCTACGTTGGAACGCTCAGTTACTTGAACCAGCCAACCTTTAAGCCGTTATCTACACGACGCTTCCATTCTTCTACGCTACCTGGATATCGCCAAGCCCATACCGCACACAGCATCATAAAGATGCCTGTTCCTACCACAGCTTTCCAGTTGCCGGTAGTGAGCCAAATAATAATCAAGCTACAGTCCATGGTAATAAACATAGCCCACTTGGCTTTAGTCGGAAACACACGCTTCTCTCCCCAGTTGCTGAGGAACGGACCGAACAGCTTGTGATTCATGATCCAGTTGTGCCAACGCTCGCTACCTTTGGCAAAACAGAATGCGGCAATAACTGTAGGTGTGCTCCAGGGAATCCCGGGCGTTACAACGCCAATATAAGCTATGCCTAAGAATAGGAATCCTAGAGCAACCCAAAACGCTTTTTTAATCTTGTTCATAATATCTCCTTAAGACTTCTTGTCAAATAATCTATGTCTGCTTCTGTGTGGTTAGGCGATGGAGTAGCGCGAAGTCGTTCGGTGCCCCAAGGTACTGTTGGATAGTTAATAGGCTGTAGATAGATAGCACGTTCTTCTAATAACCAATCACTAATCATCTTACATTTTTTAGCATCACGTACCATAATAGGTACAATATGTGTATTGCCCTCTAGGACATCGATGCCGTTAGATAACAGGTGTTCCTTAGTCTGTTGCGCCACTGTAAAAATACGATCACGCAATTCAGGATGATCACTGACATACTTTACGCTGGCCAGCGCACCTGCACACAGTACAGGACTCATACTAGTACTGAAAATAAATCCCTGTGCATAACTGCGAACCATATCGACTAAGTCTCTGCCAGCGGCAATGTACCCGCCCTGTACTCCATAGGCTTTGGCCAGGGTGCCTTGAAATACATCCACTCCGTCGATGCAACGTTGTTCTTCTGCTACACCAGCACCTCTTGTACCGTATAAGCCTACAGCATGTACTTCATCAACATAGACCATAGCGCCGTACAAACGAGCAATTTCGCAAACGTCGCTGATTAAACCTTTATCGCCATCCATACTATACACACCTTCCATGGCAATAATAGGTTGTGCCGACGAATCTAATGCTGATAGTATTTCTCTCAAGTGTGCTAGATCGTTATGTTTCCACACTGTGATAGGACACTGTGCTGACTTCATTCCTACAATCATACTATTGTGATTATTAGCATCACTGATATAGTGTGCTCCGGGAATCATACGACCTAAGATACTTAATGTTGCTTGATTGGCAACATAACCACTAGTGAATAATAAAGCACTGGTCTTATCGTGAAGCTTGGCTAGCTCCCATTCTAGAGCTACGTGATAGTGTGTTGTGCCGGAAATGTTTCGGGTGCCTCCGGACCCTGCACCTGCCGTATCTAGTGCAGTATGCATAGCATCTAGAACAACTTTGTGTTGCCCCATGCCTAGATAGTCGTTGCTACACCAATTGGTGATATGTTTAATATTGTATTTGCCGTAATAAACAGCTTTAGGGAACTCACCACGCTCACGAAGAATGTCGGTGAAAACCCTATAGTTGCCTTCAGTTTTAAGTTTTTCTAAGCTAGCGGCAATAGCGTCTTGTGACTTAGGTTTAATCATAATGTGTGTATTTAACCAAATAAATATTACTATGACAACTTCTAAGAGCATACCCTTTACAGGCAAAAATATTGTCCTAATAGATCAAAATAAAAACTATGCTCTGCATACTGTAGAAAGCATGTTAGGAAAAGGTCTAAGTCATTGGAAAGACTGGTTTTGTTCAGCAGGACTTAATTCTCTGTATATCGACTACGACGGAAATATCTACAACGCTGTCTGTAGAGAAGGCGGCATAATAGGAAACATCTATACAATAACACATGATTTGAAATCTAATAAAGAATGGATTGTTTGTTCTAAGAACCTTTGTACTTGTGGTGCAGACATGGAAATCCCTAAAGTTAAGCAACAAGAGCAGGTTGTTGAATTTTTTAAAGATGGAATAGTTGAAGAGTTTAAGTTAGCTAGTCAGCACGACACAGTAAAAGCCGATATAGTAATATCAACGAATGATACTAACTTTAAAACTTTAACATGGGCATTGGGAAGAAGGTGCAATTTTGATTGCTGGTATTGTCCAGAATCTGATCACAACAATCACGAAGCACACAAAACATTAGAACAAATGGTGTCTGCCTATCATAGTATTGATCAATATTGGATACATGGAGCTAGAGTGAAATTCAGTATGCTTGGCGGGGAATTAACTGTTTATAAAGATTATCTGCCCTTTGTACAATATCTATACAGCATAGGACATCGGTCTATTACTACAACCAACGGTAGTAGAAATGCAGAATATTATCGTGAGTTGGCCGCAGTCAGCGATGTCTGTTTTAGCATACACCTAAATTATGTTAAGGAACAAGGAGTTGAAAAGTTTTTGGATAGTGTTGAGCAAGCTATTGCAGGTCGTGGTTCAAATTGGGTAAATGTTCGTATTATGGTTGATCCTGGTAATTCGGACACAGCCCAATCAGTTTATAAAAAATTTAAAGAACGGATCGGAGATAGGTGTCCAATTAATGTAAAGCCAGTTCATCCTGCTCCCAATCAAACATTATTCAAATACACACCACACGAAATAATTTGGATAAGAAATCCTGCTTGACCTTTACCACATCTCCTGCTATAATAATACATCAACATAGGAGATTTAGATGATCACTCTCAAGCAATGGATGGAAATTGTTAATTACCGTATTACCGAAGGTAGCGAGTACGGTTGGAACTGTTACGGTCATAAAGCCTACATGCTAGATAGTTGGAATGGTGAGCAAAACGGACACAGTTTTACAATCATCTTTGACACAGAGACACAGATGGTCTATGAAGTCCAGGCCCACGACTATGTCCATAATCGTGCTTACCGAATGATCAATCCCCTGTATAAGGAAGCCCAAAAAGCCAAAGTTCAAGAAATGGGCGGTTTTGCCGATATGGCTTGGGATGATGTTAATTACACTGATCTCGAAGTTGATGAAGATTGGCTAGAAAAAGCTACTGCTATCTACGACGGTGAAGATTATGATGAACGAGTTAAGGTTCCTATCGACTTTACAGACGAAGAACTGCTAAAGTACATGAAGATGGCACACGAACGTGACATGACATTTAATGCTTTTGTGGAAGAAGCACTGCGTCATGCTATTGATGAATACCAACGTGACCCAGAAGGTATGAAACAACGAGCAAAGGATTTTACACGTGGCTAATGAACTGGCAAAATATCTAAACAGCCGCCGCCGTCTTAAGGACGAAAACGCTGTGCGTAAGCAGGCCAAGATTGCTAAACAACATGGCGTGTCTGAGTACAACAGCAAAGTAGGAAAACAACCTCATCGATTCCATAAGCATCACGCCATGGACTGCGGCAATCCCGAATGCTTCATGTGTGGTAACCCTCGTAAGACGCACAAAGATAAACTGACTGCACAAGAAAAACGTTTATTCCAAGATCCTGACAAACACACAGACCGACACAGCAACGGATTGAAAAATGACGAAGAAGATATTCTATGAAAAAGTAGGACGCAAGTATGTACCAGTTTATGAGTACGACAGCGACCTTATGAGCGCCATGCCCAAAGGAACTCATATTATTATGAGTTACCCTGGGGGCTCTAGTACTCGCTACAATATTGATCCAAACTATGCGGCAATGATTGCCGCAGGTCGTGTCGCTGAAGATGCTATCAGTTCAGCTGTAGTTAAGGCCAGTGAAATGCGCCCCCGCAACAAGCCTATTACCGAAGAGCAACGTGCGGCTTGGGATAAGATGACAGAAGTCTTTGATACTGATCGATTTTACATCGAACTACCAAGTGCCAGAGAAATTGCTGAAGAAGGAGTTAAGGCCATGATGCAAGAAGCAGACAAGCTAATGGAACACGACAGTGTTCGAAAGGCCTACGAACACTTTATTCTAATGTGTCAGTTGGTTAAAGAAAATGGCAAGTAATGTTTCGTTTCCTTGCCCTTATTCTGCTGTGTGGCTCTGCTTGGTCTAAACCAATTCCGCAGAGCGTCCTGCTATACAACACAGATACAGGACATGCTCTAATACAAGAAAATGTAGATCAAGTACGGCCTATTGCCAGTCTTACTAAACTAATGACTGCAATGGTGGCACTTGACTACAGCACTGATTTAGATCGACCTTTAAAATCCGTAGCTAAAGTATGGGGAGTTCTTCCACATGGAACATGGACACGTGGAGAACTGCTACAGGCTATGTTAGTTCGCAGTGATAACAACGCCGCAGAAACGCTAGCAGAAGATTATCCCGGAGGCAGAACTGCATTTATTGAAGCAATGAATGCCAAAGCACGTCTATTAGAAATGCCTAGTGCAAACTTTAGCGATGCCAGCGGTCTAGATAGTAGGAATGTTACTACTATTCTCGGTGTTAAGAGACTGTTGATTGCCAGCGCCACATATCCCTTGATCAAACAAACTACTACCAAAAAAGAAGCGTCATTTCAACAGATCATTAAAAACAAAATAAGAAAGATCGAACTTCAAAATACCAACCAAGAGCTATTGTTTGAGTTTGATAATATCACACTCACAAAAACCGGTCTAACTACTCCGGCTGGTTGGTGTCTGGGCATGGTGGTTGAAAAGAATGCCCAGCGGTACATTGTAGTTGTGTTAGGTGCTAGAACAAAACTAGACCGATACCGTCAAATGAAAGAAATATTAACTAAGTTATGATACATCCAGGTGTAATTATCAATCACGAATACTATGTAGTCGAACTGAATAATGTCAGGGTGCCTGAGGAAGTGTTCGAATGGCTACAGATCAAGTTCGGTCCGGGCGACGGCCGCCGATGGCATTATAGACATCCTAAAATTTATTTTGCTGATCGTCGGGATCATATGATGTTTTTGTTGAGGTGGTCATGAGCAAACCAATTGTACTATTGCATCATCAGTGGGAAAAGCTGAAGAATCGTCTGACCAACGACTACAGCCCTAGCGTCATGATGATCCGCGATAAGCGTAAGAAAGTCTTAGGGTTTGTAGAACGAGAGCATCTATGGTACGATCATCAGAAGGGTTACATGAGTCACATCTGTTTAGACTTCTATGACGAACCTAAGCGTACCATGTTCCTGCTAAAATATTCGGAGTATCTTGATGGTCGCAAAAATGCAGATTGAAAGCATCAAAGAACTGATGGCAAATATCGTAGAGGAGTTAAAACACCGCTACGACTTTTATCAGCACCGTAATTATCTTAAAAAGATGGGTTGGACTGAGGAGCAGTTTCGAGAGTACAACGATCCGCGCCGCAATCAACGAGCTAATCGTGTTAAAGACTACTATCACGGTTATCCATTTTTCTACTCATACCACTCAAGCCGTGTAGAGCCATTTACTCGTTATCCAACTTGGATGGACGGATATCAAGCATTAAAAGATTGGTGCAAAGATAATTGCCAAGGTGCGTGGCGGCACGACATTCTTCGGGTCTCTCAA
>JACCDO010661486.1_pt1 | contig 12954 bp, 14 predicted proteins | sample 7446101 | NCBI WGS metagenome assembly JACCDO01 (sample SAMN15323440, study PRJNA562643) | freshwater metagenome | isolation source: river surface water | place: USA:Blue River Watershed | collected 2017-08-16
ATTTTTGATAAACTAATTCATTGGTTAAATGTTCTATATGAGTATATCCAAATAATCCAATTGCTAAAAGGATTAAAAGACCTATAAAAGTATTTAAATCAATTGTCATTATAAAAATTAAAAATAACTCTATTTTTAATTAAGATTAAAATATTTAACAATATATTTTTATCTTTTGTTATTAATATATTAATATTTTTATTTTTTATTTTATTTATTTTTATTATATTTTTCTTTATTTTTTTATTTATAAGCATCGTGGCTTTATCATATACACTTTCTCTTTACTACTTAACATTGATAATTTAGTTTTTCGTTCCAAGATTGCACTTTTTCAATCATTTTTACAACTGTATCTACAGCTGTATCTACAACTCCACTCACTAATTTAATTGTTTTTTTCTCTTTCATTGAATAAGGAGAACTCCCAAATATTTTATTGGAAAGTCCTTTATTAATCAGATCATCACCAAAATGAACTTTAAATCGTCCAAAAGTGGTGTTTTTCTCATTTAAACCATTATCTTGAGAATTTTTAATCTCTTGAATCATTGGTTTTTTTGGTTTATCAAAAGTGCATTCGTCACTATAATCAAAACCAGAAATCATTTGTTTTTTTGGTTTATCAAAAGTGCATTCGTCACTATAATCAAAACCATAAATCATTTGTTTTTTTGGTTTATCAAAAGTGCATTCGTCACTATAATCAAAACCAAACATATATCCATCTACACCAACATCTTGAATTTCATTTTTAAAAGACATATTTTACGTTAGAATTTGATATAAATATACTAGATATTATTTAATATTAATGTATTATGTATTTAATTCTTTTTTGGGTTAAAATCCATCAATTTTTTTAAATAGTTTAAATTTATTCCATAATTTATTTTTATCGATATAAGTAGGTACGTATTCCTGAATTAAATCATATATAGAAAGAGTATTTAGTTCTTTAACTTCATATTTTAATAAATTATCTCTAAATGGCATAAATAATGGATGATTATGTATTTTTTCCATAAATTCATTCATTCTCTTAATAATCTTTAAACCCATTTTATTATAATATTTATTTACGTATCCATTACATTCTAAGAATTGATACAATTGTTTATAATTTTTAAAAGATTCTAAAGTCATTCCATATTTTTTAATTAATTCATTTTCAATTAAAAATATATATTTTTTAAAAAATATATATACTAATATTTCATCATTACTTTGATTCATATTTTTTGTTTTTAATATTAATGAATTTGCACCTAAATATCTTATTATATTCTCTTCTTTTGTTTCATTTTCTGGATACATTTCTTTAAATAATTTTATATCATATTCTTTTATATATGGTATAAATAAATTTATTGCTATTTTATCTATATTTTTGATATCAAATAAATACAATTCCATATCTGGATATACTGATTTATTATCAAGTTTATTTTTTAAAATATATTTATAATTATTTTTTTGTAAATAATCTATTATAATTAATTTTTTTATTAATGTTTCTAAATTACCATATAAATAAGGAAAATATATTTGATTATAATTATAATTATTATTTAAAATACATAAAATAGCTTGATAATATGTATCAAGTTTTTTTGAAAATCTTATGACATCGCCATCTTTTTTAATATTATATAAACAATCTGTTTTCTTCAAATTCAATAATTTTTTAATATCATAATTTGATTTATTTTTTATTATTATTGATTCTTTTTTCGACACTTTGTGTCTTTGGGGTCTTATTGACCCGATTATCTTTTTTTTGCTAATTTTAATAGTTTTTTTTGGTTTTTCTATTTTTTTCTTTTTTGTTATTTTTATTTTTTCAGTCATTATTTAATTATCTCTATTATTTATTTATCTTTTTTTTCTTATTTAACCATTTTCAGTTTTTTTACTATTTTATCCATCATCTTCGTTTTCGGATTAAATTCATATAATTCTAATTTATCTTTCTTCAACTTCGGTTTATCCATATAACATTTTTCCATTTTTATTCTTTATCTACTTTTATTTTCGATATTTTATATGGTTTCTTTAAGTTCAAAATTCAATTTAAAGAAAATAATTAAAAAAAAATAAAATATAAATTATATATTTATAAGTTGAAAATTTAAAAGTTGAAAATTTAGAACTTCTAAATTTAAAAATTATAATTATTATATGATACATTATTACCTCTTTTTTCACCAATGAATGCTTTCAATTGGTCACTATTGCAAATACATCCTCTATCTGTTGAGAATGTTGATGGACAACAATCTGGGGAAGCATAACTTCTTGAGAAAATAAACATACTATTATCAGGTATTTGACTATAAATTTCTTCATTCTTTAATGGCAAAGGAGTACCTTGAGGTACATATTGAATATTACTTTTTTTGGGTGGGTCACAAGGAGTATGGCTCCAACCATTACTACAAGTAGTTCTTAATGATAAATTGTCATAAGAACCAAGAACACCATTTCCTATATTAAAATTAAGAGGAGAAGCATAATTATAAGTAGAACTATTTGTAAATCCTTTTACGTTATTAGATTCTTTATTAGCACCTTTATTCCATTTATTAAAATTATTAACGGGTTGATTTTTAATGTTACCAGAAGATGATTTAGTAAAGATTTGGTTATTTATTTCTTGATACATATTTGTGTTTAATTGATTATTCATTTTAATATTTTATTTACTTATACTATTCTATTAGATTAATTATTTTTTTAAAAAATAATTAAATACTTAAAAATAAATTTTATTTTTCTTTTATATTTTTATTTTAAATTAAAGAATAAATAAAAAATCTAAATTATATATACCTCTCTACCATAATCTTTATTCTTCTTTTTTATTTTATCTAACATATAATCTGTGATAAAATAATTATTAATATTTTCTGTTTTAAAATAATGTTCATGATATTCATATGTTTCATCATCCATATATCCCTTTAAAAACATTATCTTAATTTTTATATTATCATTCTCTTTAATATCATATCCATTCTCAATTAACATCCATTTTATTTTTACAGGTGAATTATAAACTAATCCAAAATCTAAATATGGTGTTTTTATCTTTTCAATATAATCTAAAAATTCATTCTTAACTTTCTTTCCATTTATTAAAACTCCTTTTATATGTTTACAATCTATACTAAATAATCCATATAAAGAATTTCTCATACCCCGATTCAAACCATAATACGGATATATTATATCTCTACGATAATCATCCATTTTTTCAATTGATACTAATGGTAGTTCAATTGTATCATTTTCAATCTTATTTTTGAATTCTAAACCATTAATTAAACAATAATAATATATAAATTCTTCACCTTTAAATTCATAATATATTTTTAACCTTATATCAGTTTTCTCTTCTAAAATGAGTTCATCTAAATCAATGTCAATATAATATTTTTTAAATAAATCTTTAAAAATAGATTTCGATAAATAATTATTATAAATATTTAATAATTCATATGTCACATCTACTTTATTATTCATATGATTAAATAATTCTACTTTTGTTATTTGAAAATCATCTGTTGGTATTGGTAAATATCTTTTCTGATAATAATACATTTCAACTTTGAAAAATACATAGATTTTTATAAAAAATCTGTATATACTTCTAAAACATTCTTCAATGAATTCCATTTTTTATTATCTTTTTTATAAATTTATTTATATTTTTATTTAATTATAAATTTTTCTTTAAATTAATTTAAAATATTTTTGATTTTTATTTTTTATTTAATTATTATTGTTTCAACTAATTTACCACATACTAAATATGGATCCATATTTGATGAAGGTCTTCTATCCTCAAAATAACCTTTTCCTTCTTTTGCTGTTTGATTACCTATTCTCACCGATGTATTTCTACTTCCTATTCCATAACTAAATTTATTTATATCCGAAGTTTCATATTTACCTGTTAATCTCATTTCATTACCTGTACCATATACTTCTATATGTTCTTTATGTTTTTCTTCTAATTTTAACATAGATTCTTTAATATAATCCATACCGTTTTTACCATCACTACTTCCTTCCCTCATTTTCTCTGTTGAAAAATTTGTATGACATCCACTACCATTCCATTCTCCCCATGTTATTGGTTTTGGTTCAAATGATATCGAATATCCTTCTTCTTCTGCTACTTTTAATAATAAATATCTCGATATCCATAATTGATTAGCTGCTTCTATACCCTCAACAGGACCTATTTGATATTCCCATTGTCCACATGCTACTTCAGCATTAATTCCTGATATTTGTAGACCATTCATTAAACAAATATTCATATGTTTTTCTGCTATTTTTTTACAAGTATTATAATAAGGATTAAAACCACAATAATATTTACCCTGTTTTTCTTTTGGTTCAATATATTTTATAACTTTACACCAAAATGAATTATAATATTCTTTTTTATCAAAACCAACCGGATATCCTGTTTTTGGATTTATAATAAAATATTCTTGTTCCAAACCAAACCAAGGTTTATTATTAATAGATTCTTCATTATCAAAAATAGATTTAGCATATTGATAATTATTACATTTAACTGCTTCTCCATTTTCATTCACAGATTCACATAATAAAAGATAATGTTTAATATTATTTGAACCAAATTCTTTATAATATTGATAATCTTTATATTTATTTTCATATAATTTAACAGGATTTAAAATAACTTCAGAAGATTTAGTTTCTGCTTGGTCAGTTGATGAACCATCATAATTCCATTTTAATTTTTCATAATCATTTAAATTAATATTTTCTTCATTAATATTTGTTATACATTTCATTTTAGAACGTAAACCATAATCACCATCAATCCATACATATTCAATACAAATTGAAGTAAAACTCATATTTTTAGAATATAATAACTATTTTATTATTTAAATTAAATTTTATTAAATTAAACGATTAAAAAAATGATTTTATTTAATATCATATTTTTTCAATTTAAAGAATTATTAATATATTTATTTAAAAGTATTATACGTAAAAATGGAAGCTTTCTTAATAAATAAAACAGATAAATCCAAGGTAGAAAAATCCAAAGTAGAAAAACCAAAGAAAACTGTTAAAAAAAAAGAAATAGTTGAATCTCAAGAAGAAAAGAAAGAAGAGATAATCCCAACTTTTCCAAAATTATATCAATTGAATAATAATCAGAAAATTTATGAATGGAGTATTCGTATTGAAAAATCATTTGGAGATTTTTATGATATTATCACTGCACATGGTGAAAAAGATGGAAATCTTGTCTCACATTCAACTACAATTGAAAAAGGTAAGGTTAAAAGAAGTATTTTAGAACAAGCTGTTTTAGAAGCAACGAGTAAATGGAAGAATAAGAAAGAGAAAGATTTATATACTGAATCTATTGAAGAGACGACTAATAATATTGGAAACAACGTTGTAGTTCGTCCTATGTTAGCAAATACATTTACTTTTGATGCATATAAAAAGACAGGAAGAGGTTTTAAAATTGATGTTAATGGTTCATATATTCAAAGAAAATATGATGGTATTAGATGTATCGCATATCTTAAGAATGGAGAAGTAATAATGGAATCTCGTAAAGGAGTAGCTTTTCAAAATTTTGAAGTATTAAGAGAGGAATTGAAGAAGATGTTTTCAAAACTACCTTCGACATTTTATTTTGATGGTGAATTATACACAAATAAATATGATTTTGAAGTATTGTGTGGTTTAGTTCGTTTAACTGAAAAGAAAGTAAAAAATGAAGATAAAGAAAGAATTAATCAGATTGAATATCATATTTATGATTATGTAGACACTAATGATTTGAATAAAATATATAAAGAAAGATATGAATATTTAGAAGATTTTTTAAGTAAAAATCCATCACCATTAATTAAAAAGGTACCAACAGAAAAAATCACTAAATTAGAAGATATTAAACAAAAACATGACCAATACATTCAAGAAGGTTATGAAGGTATTATGATTCGTGATAAAAACGGACCATACGAAGTTCAAAAGAGAAGTAAATATTTACAGAAATATAAAGAATTTATGGAAGAAGAGTTTAAAATTATTGGATTTAGTGAAGGTTCGGGAGATGAGAAAGGTTGTGTATTATGGAATTGTGAAACAAAGGATGGAGGTTTATTTACAGTAAGACCTAAAGGAACAAAAGAGTCAAGAATGGAATTATATAATAATGGAAATAAATATGTAAATAAATTTTTGACAGTGATTTTCCAAGAATATTCAGCAGAAGGAATACCTCGTTTTCCGGTAGGTAAAGGAGTAAGAGATGTTTATTAGAAGAACCTCTTTTTTCTTTAGAAAAGACCGCAACTTTGTTGCCTTGGCCGCCGCTTAAAGCGGACATGCAAAAGCCGTTCACAGGAAAAAAGAAAAGTTTTTAAAAATAAATTTTATTTTTAATTATAAAAATAAAATAATCGTATTATAAAATAGAAAATACAATTTTGAGTTTACAGACATGAAAAAACAAATACAAAATAAGAAAAATGATTTATTATTATTTGGAGGATATATTATATTATTTATAGTTATATTTTATTTTGTTTATATTATAACACGATATATCAAAACAAAAACATTTAGTTTTGAATTATTCACAAATTATCAAAGCGGAATGAATCGTCCTGAAGATGTATCATCTAATTTAACACAAAAATTAGTTCAAATAGAGAATAATTTTACAAATACTACAGGATGTACTGAAAATGATGTTAAATATTGTGCAAAATTAGGAAAAAATGCTGTATCTAATTTTAATAATAATGGAAGTGGATGTATGTGTAATGAAATGGAGAGTGGTGTGTAAATTAGAATAATTTAGAATTTGAAGTAAAAGTAAAATTATTAGGTGTTATTTTTCTATTAGAATGAAGAAGAAGAGCTTCAAAATCAATTAAATGAAACCCTCTTTTATTTACTAAAATAATTGGTTTATTATCAATTGTAAAATATAAAGATATATCTAAAGGATTTGGATTATTATTAAAATTTTCTGATAAAAATTTTATTAAAGTAGGATATTGATATAATAATTTTTTTATATAATTAATTAATTCTTTATTTTGATTTTTTTTACCTGCTATTTTTATATCTAAAAAATATTCTTTTTTGGATTTTTTATTATTATTTTGAAGAATATTTGAAACAGGATAAACATTATGAATAACAAATAATTTATCTTTTAATTTTTGTTGAATAAATATTTCATTTTTAATATTAGATTTAATATTTTTTAATTGAATTTTTGTTAAATTATTTTCCATTATTATTTAAATTTATAGAATTATCTATTTTATAATATAATGAGAAAAAGTTTAAAAATTTAGATATAAAAAATTTAATATAAATAATAACAAAGAGTAAATTCTAAAATTATAAATAATGAGTTTTTTTTATAAAGGAATACAAAAATTAAAAAATCCAATTGTTTTTAAAGTATTTAATAAATTAACTTTTGTTAATAATTATGATTATATTTTACCTAATCTTTTTTTAGGAAATATTGAATCTTCACGTGATATTAATTTTTTAACTAATAATAATATTCATTCTATTGTTAATTGTACTGAAAATGAACCTTTTCATCATTATTTTAATAATGAATCTCGTTATACTTTAAGAATTGATGTTAAAGATAGTAGAGAACCTGAAAATCTACAAAAATTTTATGAACAAATTTATATGGCCGTTGATTATATCGATTCTAATATTAAAAATGGTAATAATGTTCTTGTTCATTGTTATTGGGGATTTATGCGTTCTGCTACTATTGTAGCAGCTTATTTAATTAAAAAACATAATTTAACACCAATAGAAGCAATTAATTTTATTAAAGAAAAAAGACCAATGTCATTAAATAGTATGTATAATTTTAATGATTTATTAGATAGATATTATATGGAACATACACAAATAGAAAATAATTTGTAAATTATTGATGCAATAATTTGTAAAAATAATTTGTAAATTATTGATGCAATAATTTGTAAAAATAATTTGTAAATTATTTTTTATAAAAATATTTTTAATAAATTTTATTTTTAGTTAAAAAAATAAAAATAAAAAAAAAGATAAATAAAAAAGAAAGGAAAAATGAAAAACGAAAAACTGTTAATAACGATTCAAAATGATTATTATAAAAGAAATAAATATAATGAAGATTCAGAAACAGAAACTGAACCAGATTATAATTCTGATGATACAAAAAAATCATCAATAAATAATATAAATTATAGAAATAAGAGAGGAAGGAAAAATTCGTTTGATGATGAAGATTATAAATCATATACATCAAGAAGGAAGTATAGTGATATAGATAGAGAATTAGATGATAAGATTTATAAAAAATCAAAAAATTGTGAATATTTTAGAAAACAAAATAGAGATAAACAAATTGATATATTAAATAAAGAAGATGAAATATATAATTATTTTAAAGAAGAAATACCTCTGAGATACCGTATTATTTATTCTAATATACCTCTTTCCACTAAATCTCTTATTATTCAAAAAATTGACCAATACGAATCTATGAATAAATATGATTCAGAATATTCTAAATTAGGTAAATGGTTAAGAGGTATATCTTTAATACCTTTCGGAAATTTTGTTGATATACCCGTTAAATTTGAAGACCCTTCTCATAAAATTGAATCTTTCCTCCACGAAGCCCATTTACAACTCGAAAAAACTATTTATGGTCAAAATGAAGCCAAAAATAAAATCTTACAAATTATGGCTCAATGGATATCTAATCCTTCTTCTAGAGGTCAAATGATAGCTCTTGAAGGTCCTCCCGGTGTTGGTAAAACTAGTCTTGTTAAACAAGGTGTTAGTAAAGCTTTGAATCGTCCTTTTTGTTTTTATGCACTAGGTGGTGCAACTGATGCAAGTAATTTAGAAGGACATTCATATACATATGAAGGTGCTACATGGGGAAGAATAGTTGAAATGTTAATGGAGGCAAAAGTAATGAATCCAGTGGTATTTTTTGATGAATTAGATAAAATAAGTGATACATCGAGAGGACATGAAATTAGTAGTATTTTAACACATTTAACAGATCCGTCACAAAATACTACATTTTATGATAAATATTATTCTGAGATACCATTTGATATATCAAGAACATTATTTTTTTTTTCATATAATGATAAAGAATTAATAAATCCAATTTTAAAAGATAGATTAACAGTAATTAAATTTGATGGTTATCAACAAAATGATAAATTAAAAATAGCTATTAATTATATTATACCTGAATTAATGGAAAATCAAGGTTTTAAAAAAGAAGATTTAATATGGACAGAAGATAATATTAAATATATTTTACAAAAATATTGTAAAGATGAAAAAGGAGTTAGAAATTTAAGAAGATGTATTGAAGATATTATTATGAAAATTAATTTATTAAGATTAATGAATAAAAAAGAAATAAAAGAAGAAATAACCATAGTACACGAAGAAATAAAAAATGATTCAAATTTAATTATAAAAAAAAATAAATCTAAATTTAATCCTAAAAATTCTAAAAAAATAATTATTAATGATTTTAAAGAGAATAAAATATTAAATAAAGATATTATTGAAAATAAAAATAATCTTGAAAATAATATTGAAAATAAAGATAATAAAATACCAAAAATAATTAATGGTTTAAATATACCTTATTGGATAGATGACTTTAAACTACCTTGTTCTATAAATGAAAAAATGATAGATATATTCATGAAATCATCATCATTAATAAAAGAAGATAATAAAAGTTATATCGATTCGTTATATATTTAAAAATAATTATTTAAATTTTTTTGTATAAAGTTATGTAAAAAGATAAAAATATTTATCTTTTTAAAATATAGAAATCATGAGTGAATCAACATCTGAAGAAGTAAATGAATTATTAAATAAAGAAAATATAGAAAATAATGATAATAACTATAATGAAAATATTGAAATTGATTTAAATGAATATAATAATGAAGAAGATAATGATTATGATTCTGATGATTCGGAAGATTCAGAAGAAACAACAGATTCAGAATTAAGTGAAGATGAAGAAGATGAAGAGAGAGAATTTACAGAAAATAATTTAGAAGGAATGAATGAAGGAGAAGAAAATAAATCTTTTTTAAATCAAATAATAGAATCTGAAAAGAAAAAAAATGTATTTGAAGAAGTGATATTAAATATACATTATAAATCATTTTCAACAAGCACACCACCTATAATTTTAAAAAAAGAGGAAAATCTTTTAAAACATAATATTAGTAAATTATTATCAAAAAAAAAGATTAAATTTAAATCATCTCCAGAAATGGAAGAACCAAATTTTTTTTTAATAGTAAGTAAAGAACAACCTAGAAATTTTTCAGATATTAATGCAGTAGTTAAAAAATCATTAATTGAAATAGAAGAAGGAATAGTAAAAAATGTTATATTTATAGTTTTAGAAGAAGTTGAAAATAAAGAAGATTGTAAAACATTTAAATCAAATTTAAAAGAAGTTAAAGTTTTAAAATTATATATTAAAAAAGGTGAAGAAAAAGATGGTAGAAAATCTTTTATAGAATGTACTAATAATAGAGTTCAAATTGATTTTATTATAAATTCTATTCAAAATTTTTATGAATTAAAATTAAAAGAATTAGAAGAGATTCAATTAGAAGAAGCAGAAAATGAAAATAATCAATTGGAAGAAGTCGAAGAAGAAAAAGAACCTAAAATAAATGATAAATTATATTCTGATTCTGTTATCTCTATCACTAATATAAATGATACTACCCGTTTAAGTCTTAAAGACCCTTCTCAAAAAATAAGATTATTATTATCATCTTTCAATAAATTTATGCGTGTTTTTCCTCAACAAGAAAAAATGTTATGTCCTAAAATTATGAATATTTTTAAAGATAGAAAAAATTTATTCATTGAAACTGAACGTGCTATTTACTTAGATGCATCTGTCACACCCATTGGTACTAAAGAAAATGAATTATATCAATTTATAACTCAAGTATATAATCATCATTCTTTAAAACATATTGAAGAATGGAATCTTTTTGAAAAAACTCAAAATGAAGCATTAAAAAATAAATTAAAAGATAATATTTTAAAAAAATATTTAATTGGTAAAGAATTTATAAAAGAAAAAACTAAACCTTTAGATGTTCTATTAGGTTTTAATATAACTAATAATCAATGTTATCCTACTTTTGGTTTAGAAGATATTCTTTTACCTTTAATTGGTGATAATAATGAAAAAATAAATGTATTAATACCTTTTATAACTAAAATAAATATATTGGATGATAATTCAAAAGATAATATTAATAAAACTAAAAATACAACATCTACTTTATATTTAATATCATATTTATATTATTCAAATTTAAGAGTTTATTTATATCCACTCTATTATCTCGATACATCTACTAATAATATTGAATTATCTGAAAAAATTAAAAAAATAAAAAAGAATATTCTTCAAGATATACAATATTATTTTACTGAATCAATTAAATCATCTGTTTTATATGAATTCATTAAAATACAATTCGGTGGTGTTATTAATACTAATATCGAATCTATCGAATTAAATGATTTAAATTTTCAACAAAATCAATTTTTTACAGTTTTTTTCCAATTATTCTATTCTTTAATGAATCTCGATAAAAAACCTGATGAAATATTAAATATTTTTGGTGGTAATGATTTAATTGACCATTATTATATTTTCTTACAATTTATTCAAGAAGTATGTTAGTAAAGAACCTTAGGTTCTTTACGAATCTCCTCTATTTTAAACGGCAAAAAGAAAAATAATAATATTTATTTAATCTAATCTTTGAACTTAAAGAAAATGATAATATATTTAACTAATTAATCTTTCTACTTAAAGAAAATATTGAATTAAAAAGAATTCAAAATTTGATTCATATAATCAATCTCTTTATTTTGAGTGTTTATAATATTATTCGCTAATTCTTTAACTTTTTCATTTTTTGTTTTATCTTTTATTTCTGAACTTGTTAATAAAGCCATTGAATGGTGTTCTATCATTTCTTTTAAGTATTCTCTTTCATCTATATTTATTTGATTTTTATATAAATAAATAACAATAGATATTAATATTAAATTTATTATATAATATTTAATACTTATTTTTTTACTAAATATATCATGCATTAATATTTCAATAAATACCATCATAAAAGCCATTATAAATGACATATATAATTTACCTAAACTATATTTTATATCTTCAAATCTATAAACCATTATTCGACTCATTATAAAATATTGTATTATAAAACTTCCAATAAACATTATTAAAGATGAATATAATAACATCATTGAATTATCATTATGATTTTTCATTTTTGTATATATATAATTTAGTTATATATTTAATTGAAAAAAAAAAATAGTAAATTATAAAAAAAAAATATTAAAATATAAAAAAATTAATTATTCTTTCTTTTTGTACGCTTTACTTTGAGGTACTTTACTAGCTGTACTATTACCTTTCTTTTTATTTTCTATTAATTCTTTACATTGAACTTCTGTTAATTCATTCGGTACCATTGTTTTAGGTATACTCGCGAATACTTTATCCAATTGTACATAAGGACCATATGGACCATTCTTAATAAAATATTTACCAACTTTTTTAGGTAAACCTTCAATATTTTGAATTGGTGTATCATTTTGATTTTGGTTATTATTATTTGTAGATTCAATATTTGAAGAATTAGTAGAATTTGAATTAGAAGTATTAACAAACATACATTCTTTAGCATCTTCTAAAGTTAAATTTTCATCTAAACCTTCTTTAAGACGATAATTAATATCATTGTAAAACAAGTATAAACCATATTTACCTTTCTTTAAAATAACATC
>JACCDO012405943.1_pt1 | contig 12952 bp, 9 predicted proteins | sample 7446101 | NCBI WGS metagenome assembly JACCDO01 (sample SAMN15323440, study PRJNA562643) | freshwater metagenome | isolation source: river surface water | place: USA:Blue River Watershed | collected 2017-08-16
AAAAATATAATTATATATATAATATAATAAATAAAGATTATAAAAGTATAGTTAACAAAAATGATTTTATAATACTTGAAGATAAACCACATTTGGAAAATAGATTAATTAAATTTTTTAATTATTTAATAACAAATTATCATGATAAAACTGTTTTATTAGTATCACATATGGGAACTATTAATATGATAAAAAATTTATATATAAAAAAAACAAATATGAATGATTATTTTGATATGGGTCATTTTGAAATTTATGAAATTAATTAATATATATTTTTTTTTAATTTATTATTATTTTTTATATTTTTATAAATATTTTTTGTTTGTATTTTTTTATAAAAAAATATTATAAATCATTAGAAGTAAAAATAAAAATATGAGTTTTAAAAAAGATGCTGTTGTATGGATTATTATTATATCATTTGTTTTAGTTATTTTTGGAATTTATTTATCTAGATTTACACCATTAGATTTACAAGATAAATCAGATCAATATGCTCCTTCACCTTTATTCAGTTTTAATGCAAATAAAATAGCTGAAAAAATTAATGAAAATATTCAAGAAAATTTTAGTAATTCTAATTTACCAGTAAATCATCATATAAAGAAATCAGAACATTTTAAAGATGAATCAACATCAAATCAAATTGAATCAGGTGCATCAGAATATTATAATTGGGGTTTAAAAGATAAAGAAAAAACTAATATATCAATTGATATGCCTTCAGGAGGAGATTATTCAACATTAGATTATGATTGGAAGTCACCTGAATGGTCTCAAAATAATTATCACGGAAAAAAATATAATAAATCAAATAAAAAAGATAAGTGTGATGATAAAAAAGAAAAATCAGAAAGAGAAATATGTTATGAATGTGATATAACAGCAAATAAAGATATTGATAAATATGTATTAAAATCATCAATACCTCCCTGTCCTGATATGGCAAATTATGCAACAAAAACTATGTTAAAACCTGATATGAATCCAAACGAATGGGTTAAAAAAAATGAAATTCAACCATGTCCAAAGGTAGATTTAAGACAATATGTATTAAAATCAGAGATACCAGCATGTCCTCCTCAAGTGACTTGTCCAGTATGTCCAATATGTCCAAAATGTCCAGAAATACCAAAATGTAAAACAGTAAATGAATTTAATATAACAGAACATCCTGATATGAAAGATTATATTAAAAAATCAGATGTATTAAATTCAGATATTGTTAAAAAACATATTGCTGATAATTATGTAGAAAAATCTAAATGTTTGACTCTTCAAAATAAAACATCTTCAAATACAACATCTCAATCTCAATCTCAATCTCAATCTCAATCTACTTCTAAACAACAAAATATTATTAAACCCCAATCTATTATAACAAGTGAAGTTGAAGATGAAAATTCAAAATATAAAATGGGTAATGTTCAAGGTTTATATGCAGGTGATTCGTTATATGCTACAGTTTAAATAATTTAATTTTATAAATAATTTTTATAATTATAATAAATTGTATATTTATTTTTTTTTTATTAATTAATTTATAAATTAATATATTTTATAAATTGTGAATTTATATATGTATAATTAACCTGATTCACAATCGATATTAAAATAATACATTTTATATTTAGTAGAATAATATTCTTTGTAAATATTTCCAATATTATGACATCCACAATATGAATTTTCCTCAAAATATCTAAAATAATATTCTAACATAGAATACTTTCCCATATATTCATCTTCATCTACTCTATAAATAATGAGTGAATGTTTATCACTAGGATCTTTAATTAAGGATTTAATCATTTTTCTTTCTTTATTCGTTATATTATGAATATAATAAATATTTTTTAAACCATAGTTCTTTGACCATAAATTATCAAATACAGCCATTAGTTTTAATCCTGAACCTTCAATAATTAATTCAGTATTAAGTTCGCCATTTTTTTTAAGGCTATTAATGATTCTAGAACCATAACCTGTATTCATAACGACATATTTTACTTTTTTATCTAAATTTACTTTTTTATCAAAAGTAGTATTATCTGATTCTTCATTGTTTAGTGTCTCTTCTTCAGCTTGAAATTCATCTTCTGAATCTAAATCCGAAAAGGTATCGTCATCAATACCAAAATATCCATCAACAGTTTGAGGTTTGTTTCTAAAAGTCAGCATTTTTATATTTATTTTATTTCATTAATAAATAAAATAAATTTTATAAAAAAATAATAATCATTTTTATTATAATCATTTACGTTAAACAAAAAATTATAACGTAAATTATTCAACTTTGCATCCAAAACAAGGAATATTGTCTTTTTTGATATATTTATTGATATTAGGATGGTCTTCAATATTAAAGGCTGAAGGAGGACAATAATCGAGTGGATTTTCAAAGTATTTTCTATATTCGATGCATTTAGGATTTTCTTTATTTTCTTCTCTCCAGCATTTACACATATCATCTAAATCAGCATTTATTTGACAATAATAAGATATAGATTTTTTACATTTATCACTCATTTCAACTTGTTTATAATTTGATTCACTCCATTCTACACCTGCACATACACTTTGATAACAAGGATTTCCTTCATGAATAATATATGGACATTGAGCAATAGTATTTTTACCTTCACCTGGTTTAAAATGTTCAGGAAGTTTACATTTAGGGAAATTCATCATATAAGCAGTTCTAGCATTATCTAAATCTTTTCCATAAGATTTTTCACCAGAATATTGATATTCTTTAGCATAATAAGTATTTGGTTTAATATTAACCATATAATTTCCCATGCGTTTATAAGCTAATGGACAATCTTTCTTTTCATCAAAAACATCAGAATCTTCACTATCACATTTTTCAGGTTCACATAATAATGATTTTTTATTAGCAGAGTCATTACAATAATTTTTACAAGCGGGTAAAACATTTCTAGCATTTCTCATACATTCTTGATATTTACTTACATCATCAATAAATGCTTGACATAATTCATTTGCAAGAGGTAAACAATTGGCTTTATTGATTTGATAAATAGAAGATTGATTAGAATATTGATATTGAAAACTATTATCATCAGTTGAACTTTGAGAAGGATCTCTTTTATTATAAGCTGATACAGTACTCCAATCAGATTTATAAAAAGATTTACTATAATCAGTATCTTGGGTATTTATGGATATTTGAGTAAAATCTTTATTTTTATTTTGAACAAAATAATTTCTAATTAATTTTTGTTCATCGACACTCACTACTCTTTCATAATTTAATATAGCATATAAATTAATATCTAAATTTTTATTTGGATTAATTTGAATTTGATCAGTTGTTGAATAAAAAAATTTATCACATCCTTGACCTATTAATTTATTTCCATCTTGATATAATTGAATACTTCCTCCAGTAGTATAAACTAAAGTTATCATAGTTTCATTATTTAATACTAAATTTTTACTTGTTTTAAATGATTTTGAATTTGGTAAATCTAATATAAATTGATTTAAATCAGTATCTAAACTTAATTTAAGACTATATGTATTATTTCCGGGTATTAATAATAATACTTTAATATTTGAACTATCATTAATTTCTTCTTCTTCATCTAATATTGTTGTAGCATTATTTTTATTTAAAACAAATATAAAAGTAAAAGATGAATTAGCATCACCAAATAATTGTGTAGATGTTCTTCCTGTTAATAAATTATTATTTGTATTTACAAAACCATAACTAGTATTAATACTTGGATTAGTTGACCAATTTAAATCATTACCATATGTACTATTATCATTCCATATTTTACTAGTAGCCGAAGCATGATAACCATCTAAAAATAAATTAAGTTTATCATTATAAATAAAGTTTTGAGCATCAGGTAATACTTTATATAATTTTAATCCAGTAAAATATTGATAATTTGATTGTAAAGTTGAAGTATAATTTAAATAAATATTCATTAAATTATCGGTATCAGCAATTGTTGACCAATTATATGATACTAAATACCATGAATCAACATCATTTTGTAAATTTACTTTTTGAATTATTTTATAAGTTAATGAAGGTATATTATTTGTACCATCTTTTTTAAGTACTCTGACTTGAAGAATTTTACTTAAATCAATATTTTCAACTGGTTTTGATTGATCTGAATTACGGAATGAAGTCCATAATAATAACATGTATTGAGCATTATCTTCACAGTAAGATTGAAGTTCATAAAAGGTTAATTCACCAGTTTGGGTTTGTTGTAAAACATAAGGTGAAAAAGATGGATTTGAAAAATTAATCACTTTGTTTGAACCACTTTGAGATACATAATTATTGGGTTTAGTGCCATTTTCAAAAGAACCATTAGAGATTAAATTTTTAGGATATGATGTTGTGTTTTGATTTTCAAAATTTTCCTTTACTTTAATTTTATTCTCTTTTGATTCTTGTGAATTAAATGAAAATCCAAAATAAAAATATAATACAAATAATATTAATATAATAGTTATTAATATCATCCATATTTTTTCATTCTTCATTTTATCAATAATTTTTCTAAATAATTTATCTAAAGATTTTGTTATATTTTTAATCATATTATAAATACTTCTAATAAATATTAAGATTTATTTTTATCAATTTTATATTCAAATCTTCATTGAAAATTTCATATTTATAAAAAAAATATATTAATTAAATTTTATTTAATTATTATACTAATAGTTTTAAATCTCTATATGATATAATAACTACTTTATTATCCTTATTTGTTATATATGATTTTATTAAAGTTAATGTATAAGTACTTTTATTTGTATTTAATGTATTAAATAAATTAGGGAAAGATATATTTGCTTTATTAAACATTGAATCTGCACCATTTTGTAAATTAAATTGTGATTTAATTTCATTTTTATTATCTTTAAATGAAAATGAATTTTTTTGTTCAATCATTTTATAAAAATAAACAACTGTATTTTTTACTGCAAAATTCTTTTCTATTTTATTTAGTTTCTTTTCTCCATTATCTATTGATTTTATTCTTATATCATTAAAATATAATCCATCTTTATTTAATACATTTATAACATATGGTTGAGATAAAGGTGTTCTCACTACTTGATTATCAATTGTTAAAAATTCTCTTTGATAAGCTATATATAATTGATTAGAATATTTTGATTCTAATGTTTTAGTAAATGTAGGTTCTGAATTTTTATTATATGAAAAATTATAATTAGCATATACCATATTATGAGGATATTTATATTTTGATAAATATTTATTATATAAATATAAATCATGTTTCATTGGTACATCTATATTATAATAATGCTGTGAGGCTATTAATCTAGATAATAAACCACCTGTATTATTAGGGTCAAATATTTTGTAAGAAAAATATTCAAGATTTAGGGTACTATTAGTATATAAACTAACTTTACATCTTAAAATGTTTTTAAACTTAATTTTATTTTCTTCTATTTCTTTAAAATAATATTCAATTTTTTGTGGATCTACTTTTCCTTTTAAAAATTCTGATATAAAAGCATAAGTCATTACAGCATTACTATTTTTTTTTCTATTATTTCTTCTTCTTCTATTCCAAAACCATCTTTTTTTATTTTTAAAATCTTCTTCATCTTCATTTTCAAAATCTTCTTCATTTTCAAAATGTTCATTATCACTTTCAATATCACTGTCACTTTCAATATCTCTTTCTCCAACAAAACCTTCTGTTAATTTATTTTTATTTAATACATTATTTAAAAAATCATTTTTAAATTCTAATATAATTGTTTGATTATTATTTTTTTTATGTACTCCTGATATTGACATATTTAATACACTTGTTATATTATATATACTTCCAGGTGATACACTTGTTAAATCAATTGTTCCTTTTAATTCTGTATCAAGATTTATTTTCATTAAGTTTGATACTTTATTATTTTTATATGTTGATTGATTTGTTGTCCAATCACCATTTGCTAAATATCTTGTAAAAGCTACATTATTTAATGCGTTTTCTAAAATTATTTTATTTTCTTCTAAACTAGTTTGATTAGCAAAATTTTCATTTTCATGATTTATATTTAAATTATCAAATTTTTCAATAAAATTATTATAATATTCTTTTTGTTTATAATAATATATAAAATATATACCTAAAGCACATAAAATAACTATTATTATAGGTATAATACTAAATTTAGATGATTCTATTTTTTTCATTTTTATATTATAATCTTCTATTTTATTAAAATATTTTATTTTTTAATATTTTTTCTTTTTATTTTGTTGTTATGTTTATAAATTTATTTTTATAAAATATAAAATAAAAAATATGATAATTAATTTTAAGCAAATGGATTAGTTACACTTGATGGATAACTTATAATTACCCATTTTCCACTTGGAACAGATGATACTAATGTACATACTCTTTCATTTGTTCCAGTTACTGGTGATAATTCAGTTATTGAACTATTACCTGGACTTAAATATAAACCATTGGAAGCTCTTAAGTCTCCAGCAAAATAATTAATATTTGTTCCATTAGCATTTCCAGTTTTTTCATTTAATAAAGTAAAATATTTATCGAATCCTCCATTTAATAATGTCATATTAACAGAACCATTTGTTTGAGATTGTATATAATAAGATGGTTTAGTATTAACAGGTTTAGAACATATTGAAAAATAACATGATAAATTACCCATATCAGGATTTATTTCCCAATTAATAGAAGGTGTAGTATAAACTGTTTTATCTAAAGTACCAGTTGAGAGAGATAAACTATCAATAAATGTTCTAAAAGTAGTACTTCTATCTAAATTTGAAAATGCAGTGTTTAATTTATTTTTAATAGTTAATAAACGACTTTCATTACTACTTTCACCCCAATATTGGAAAGAAAGATTTGAAAAATTTTTCTTATCATAAAAATACATGATTAAACAATTATTTGTTTTAACCATATCTTTTATAAAATTACATGAATTTAATTTATTATCAGTTGTTATTTTATTTAACATAAAATCATATCCTCCTATATTAATATTATAATTTGGATTACATGGAGATACATTTACATTTTGAACATTACCACTACTATCATTGTATGTTGTTTGAACATCAGAAGTTGAAGAAGCACTTGTTGTACCTAATACACATACTTTTGATGAATCATATGTTCCAACAGCTCCTGTTCCTGATACATCAGTTGATAAAAAATTACAATTATCACCGTCAATATTATCAGAGTCAGCACATGCATAATAATCAGTACCTGAGACACTAAATTTACATAATTTCATACCTGGAGCACAGTTTAAATCTTTAAATTGAGTTGAATTTGCACCAGTTGTATTCATTGTATAGAATGGTTGTATAAATTCTTTATCATAATTAAAATAATTTGAAGATTGTGTGACTGTATTAGTTCCATTATTTACAGTTGAAGATACTTGATTATTAAATATATATTTATCTTGATTATTATTTATAATTTTTAAAATGTGTGATTTTGTAGTACCAGTGGTAGTGACTGATAATTTTATTAAATCATCTACAGCTGGTAAATAACTTAATCCTGAATTATTAGTAGTTGAAACTGACTTGATTATTGCATTACCCATAGTAGACGAAGAAGATTCAATTTTAGCAGTTCCTTGAATAGTATAATAAGGATTAATATCATCAGTTATATCATTACCCATAGCTGTAGAACTATCAGTAGTTAAATTACTATTTTGCATACTTCTTGGACCTAAAGTAAATAATAATTTATCTCCTAATTTACGAATAACACAAAATGTATCAGTACTTAAAGGGGTTGTATTATCAAGTGTAAAATTAGTATAAGTTCCAGTCCATGGATCACTATATTTTTTAAGAACGGTTGATGAATCTTCAGTAGAATCTTGAAGTTTTTTTGTACTCCATCTAGGAAGTAAATAATTTTGAATATCATTAGAATTTACAGTATCTTTATAATAAGCAGATAAACCTTGATAATCATTGTTTTCAAAGTTTTCTTGAGTTTTTTTTTCATAATAAAAATGGTAAGCAAAATACATAATACATAATAAAATAATAATAATTAATAAATGATGTAGATTAAATTTAATATTCATATTAATATTCCTATTAATATATTGGATAAATAATATTTTATTTTTCTTCTTTTTATTATTTAAAAGTTTTAAATAAAAAATATAAAAAAATTTTGGTTTTATAAAAATTAAATATTAAAGATTAAATGGTTGAGGTTCTTTAGAATTATAATCACCTGACATATATGGAGACCATGGATCATTTATTTCAATAGGACATGGTTCTTGTTTATTATCACTTGAATTATGTTTATAATTTATTTCATTTTGAAATTGAGGTCTATTTTGTACAGGTTGTTTTTTGGAAGAATCAGGTGGTATAAACATATCGGGTTGATTAGTCCATGCTTGTTTACCATATTGGTCACTATCCCACCATTGAGTATTATTATGAACTCTAGATTTATAATTATATTTACCCATATCACTTAAATCATCAGTATAAGGATTTACAGGATCACATTTTTTTTTACCATTTTTACCATCTTTATCACATTCATCAACTTTATAACTTACATTAATATTTAAAGGTCCATATGCATTACCAGTTGTTGGTTTATTAAAAATAAATCCACTAGTATCGGGTTTAGTTGAGGATTTTTCTTCATCTTCGGAAGAAGGTTGTTCTTTTTGTTTTTGTTGTTTTTGAGAATTATCTTTACCACTACCACTACCACTTCCACTTCCACTTCCACTATCACCTCCAGTTTTTCCAGAAGTAGAAGTTCCAGTTGTAGTTCCAGTTGAAGTTCCAGTAGAAGTTCCAGTAGAAGTTTCTTCTTCTTCTTCACTTAAAGAAGAATAATAAACACTAGAAGGAACAGTAGAAGGTAAAATATCTTCTTCTTCAGATGTAGATTCTTCAGATGTGAAAAATTGTTCATTAAAATCATCAATACCATTAGTATAATTTTCTATTTTATTTTTTTTAGAATAAGTGTCACTTAAAACAAAAATAAAGAAGAAATATAAAACCAAAGTAATTATGATGAAATAAAGATAATATTCATTTGATTTTTTTTCGAGTGTAGAGTTTATGATAAAATAAGATAATAATAAGGCTGCTGCAAAAAATAAAATATGTTCTTTAAAAGATACAAAATTAAATTGAATCATAATAATATTAATACTTAATATTTAATTATATATTTTTTTAAAAAGTATACAATGAATAAAAAAAAATAAATAAAATATAAAATTAGAGTAAAAAAATAAAAAAATGGAATGTAAATTAAAAGAAGAAAAATCAAAAAAAGAATGTAAAATAAAAAAAAATAATAATCAATGTAAAAAAAAACCATTTTTAAAAAAAAAAGAAAAATGTAAAATAAAAAAAGGCGAAGAGGAAGAATGTTCTTTAGTAAAATTAAATAATGAAGAAAATTCAAAAATAAAATTTTCTATTAGTTTATATAAAAATTTATTTAATGAAGACAATGGAGTACATGAATTAGAATTTAAAGATTTTAAAATAGAAAATAACAAAATTTTCTTAAATAATATGTTTTTTGAGAAAAAAAAAGGTTTTATTTTATTTTATGCTCCATGGTGTTCACATTGTAAAGAATTTAAAAAAGAATATGAAGATTTAGCTATAGATTATATACAATTTTTTCCATTTGGTTCAGTAAATGTAGAAAATGTAAAAGGTGAAAATGATAAATTAAGAGCAATAGCACAGATAGAATCAGTACCTCAATTAAAGTTTATAAATGAAGGAGGATATTTAGAAAATTTTCAATCACAATATTCATATGATGATTTATTATATTTTATAAATATGAATTTATAAATAAAATTAATAAAGATATAAAATAATTATTGCCAAGAATGGTAAGTTTTAGAATACCAATTTTTAAATTCAGATGGAGAACTTAAATTAGAATATTCTTCAGATAAAACAAGTTTTTTTAATTTTTCTTGTATTTTAATGTCAGGATACAATAAACCAAAATAATAAAAAAAATGATAAATTTGATCGAAATCAAAAATACAACAAGTCTTTATATCCATACCTAAAATAACATTATTAATAAAAAAAAATATATCATTATTATTTAATTTTTCTTGAATTTTCATACCATCTTCATAAGATAATTCTTTTTTACCTAAACGAACATTTACTTTATTATGAATTTTCCAAACCCATTTTGATAAATTTTTTTTTGTAATATCTTTTTCAATAAGAGGTTCATGAAATTCAATCATGTCTTTATAATGTAATTTACATATTTTACAAGGAATTATATATATAAATGTTTTATAAAAAAGATAATATTCATGTTTTTTTTCTTTAGACCATTCATTTTGATTTTCATTATGTAAACTAAAAGAATGTAAAAGATGCCATGCTTTAGGTCCCCAAATTTTTTTACCTAATATTTTTTTTTTATTATTATTAGTCATATTCTAATGATTATAAATAAAAAAATTTAAATAAATAAATTATGAAAAAAATAGAAATAGAAAATATAAATAAATAATAAGGTAAAAAAAATATGAAAAAAGAATTTAGTTTAGAAGATTCTTTAGAAACTCAATTTATTTATTGTATTCATAAAACACTATTATCTTTTACTCATTTAAAAAAAAAAGAACAAAAAATTGTTATTTATGATATACAAAATTTTATAAACAAATTAACTCTTCTTATTCAAAATCAGAATATTTTATCTCCTCAAGAAAAAAGATTAAAAATTATTGATGTTTTAGTAAAATATTTAGATAAATTATTTAAATATCAAATTTTTCATTTTATACCTCTTGATAATAAAGAAGAATTATTAAATGAAATTGAATTAGATGCAAAAGAAAGTACTTTACACCATTTAAAAAAAATCTATAACAAACCAGAACTAAATAATCAAAAAACTCAAAATAAAGAAAATATAAATTTAAATGAAATAGACAATAAAGAAGATTTAACCTCTAATATTGAATATATTAATAATGATAATAATAATATTAATGATAATGATTATAATATTAATAATAATGATGACATCTCATTGACCCATCTTTACTCGCAAAGCGCCAATAAAGATGATAATTATAATATTAATGAAATAAGTAATTATAATAATAATGAATATAATGAAAAATTAATGATAAACAATAATAATTATAAAGAAATAAATGAAAAAACATGGGAAGAATGGCAAAAAATATGTATAGAAAAATGTGAATTATATTTTGAAAGAAATATGAGAATTTTAGAAGATAAGTGGGTACAAAAGATATTAGATTGTAAAAGAAGTATAGGACAAATAGATGTTGAAATGGATAAAAAAGTAGAAATAGGTATTCGTTCTAAATTTATAGAAATGGAGAATCAAATAAAAAAATTTATAAGAGAAAGTTTAACAAAAGTGCATAAATTAGAAACGGATAATCAAGATAAAACAAATCAATTTATTCAAAAAACAAAAGTTGAATTTAATGAATTAATACAAGAAAAAATTGCAATTAGTATGAAAAGTCAATTTGAACAATTATATGGTCATTTAAATGAATCTTTTCAAGAAACAATGAAAAATGTAAATAAAATAGAAGATTTGTTAAATGAAAGAATGAGTGAAAGAGTAGATGATTATATAAAAGAAATAAATAATAAATTAAAAGATAATTTTCAATTAATTATAGATAAAAATAAAGAATGGAAAATATGGAAAGATGATTTTGTAAATAAATATCAAAATGATTTTAATAAATCTCAAGAAAATATACATAATGACCTTTCTCGTGAATTAGAAAATAAATTAAATTTATTATCTTCACTTTTTCAAACAAATTTAAATGAATATTTTGAAAAAATAACTAAAAAGATTAATGAACATCAACAAGAATTTATAAATACTTACTCAAATCAATCATCTTTATCTTCAAATTCATCTGTAACTTTAAATCCTGATTTATTTAATTTACTTCATCTACAATTTTCAAAAGATGAAAATGAAATTCAATTATGTCATAAAAATATAGTTATATCTTCTATTAAATTAAATGTTAAAGGAATGATAGGTCCTAAAGGTCCTCAAGGTGTTCAAGGTAAATCACCTAAAATTAAATCAATTCGTGTAAATAATGATCTAAAAATTGTTTTTTCTATTGAAGGTGAAAATGGTGATTATGATATAATATCAAATGAAAAAATACCAAATGGACCACCTGGACCTAAAGGTGAAAAAGGTGATCATGGTGTTGTTTATAACGATCTTAAATTTGATAATGAAAATGTAATAAGAATTGATCCTGAAAATAATAATCAAGTCATTTTACTTAAATCAATATCTATTGGAGATAAATCACATTGTTTACAAGATAATTCTTTAGCAATTGGTGGAGCTACATGTTATAAACAAGAATCAATATCTATAGGTAAAATGTCAAAAACATGTGAAAATCAAAGTATAGCATTATATGGTACAACAACTGGACGAAATGCATTTTCATATAGAGCAACAAATGTAGATGACAATCAAGTAAAATTTGGTAATACTAAAAATGATATACAATCATTTGAAATAAATTCAAAAAAAATAATATTTAATTCTGAACAAATCGAAATATTAGGTAAAATTAAAATACAACATTATGAAGATAAAATTAATGAACTTGAACGCAAAATTCAAGTTATTCAATCAAAATATTAATTTTTATTTTCTTTAAGTACTCATTTTAATTTAAAAATAAAATAAATTAATTTTTATTTTTCCATTTTCTTTAAGTACTCGTTTTAATTTAAAAATAAAATAAATTAATTTTTATTTTTTATAATTATTATAAATAATCCATCCTAAAACATATAACCATAATATATTTGAAATTGAAC
>JACCDO011205501.1_pt1 | contig 12949 bp, 5 predicted proteins | sample 7446101 | NCBI WGS metagenome assembly JACCDO01 (sample SAMN15323440, study PRJNA562643) | freshwater metagenome | isolation source: river surface water | place: USA:Blue River Watershed | collected 2017-08-16
GCACAAGATAGTTCGGAAGCTAATTATATGTTAGCAGTAATACATTTTTTCAAATCTGTTACTAAGATGTTTTATGGTCAAGATGGTAAAAATGGTGGACCAAGATCAGGTACACCTCCCCCATTGTGTTATCTTAACGGCTTAGGTACATATCAATTTAACGACCATCCTGTATTAGTAACATCATTCTCATATAACTTACCAAATGATGTTGATTATATTAGAGCAGGTGCTTCGGCTGCTATCGCAGGTCAAAATACTGGTTCAACATCACCAAAACAAAGTTCAGGATTTAGTTTTGATTTGTCTAGTATTAGAGCAAAAATTAGTGGATTAACAAAAGGTTCAATTTCGAAAGAACCACAATTCAATTCATTGTCAAAGGCAAATGCAACATATGTCCCTACAAAAATTCAAATTACTATAGGTCTATTACCAGTTGTAACAAGAAATGATATGAGTAAAAACTTTAGCTTAGAAGATTATGCAACAGGTAAATTGCTTAAGGGCTCAGAGAGAAACGGTAGAGGAATTTGGTAATGTATCCACAAACTAGTCCATATTATACAACAAGTGTTTTTAATAACGAATTTTTAGACGTTATGATAAACAGACCCATCACCGCTAAAACAGATGATGCATATTGGGAAATACCATTAACTTATCAGTACAGACCTGATATGTTAGCTTATGATTTGTACGGTGATGCTAGATTGTGGTGGGTATTCTCACAACGCAATCCAAACAAAATTAAAGACCCTATTTTTGACTTCACAGCAGGTACTCAAATCTATATACCTCAATATCCGTCACTTAAAGAATCATTAGGACTATAACATGGCAACTGTTACAGAACTAGAAAGAAAGTTAGCCGATCTAAAATCAAGAGTAGAATCAGCAAAAGAAAATCTAACACGCCAAGAAAATGCACGGGACTCTTTTCTCAAACAAATAGAAGATGCAAAAAAAGAGAATGAAACCCTTCAACCAGGATCACCTCAGTATATTGCAAATGAACAAATTATTGCATATCAAACTAAAAATGTTGAATCTATAACAAGAGGTTCATTGAAAGATGCACAAGATGCTGTTGATGGATGGTCTTCCCAAGTAGCTGACACTGAAAAAGAATTAACCGAAGCAAGAAATACAACTACACAAGAAAAAGAAGAAGAATCTGCCGGACAAAAGGTAAATCAAACAGTTTCAGAAAAGCCTAAAGAATCTGAAAATAAAAGTCAGGATGATTTTTCTGAAAATAGAAAATCCACACCTCCAAACAAAGCTGCATCAGGGGAAAGAGTAGAACAGCTAAACAACTTTAGTTCACCTAGCTTAAGATTGCATAATCCACTTAGTGATTTCAGTAGCTCTACATATAAGTTAAGTCTATATTCAATCACACCTGAAGCATATAACAATTACTATCAAAAAGGTAAATGGGATAAAAAAGATTTGTACCTCATAGTACAAAGCGGAGGCATTTTAAACACAAGTGATTCTAAATTAGAAAGCAAACGGGCTGCCGGCTTTGAATTAGATTACTTCATTGACAATTTAGAAATTGAAACAGCTACAGCAGGTCAAGAGACTGGTGGTGTAAGTAATCAATTAAACTTTAAGTTTCAAGTGTTCGAGCCATATGGAATAACCTTCCCAACTAAACTAGTCGCTAATCAAGTTAAAATACAACAAATGACTAGTATGAAAAGAACTGTTAAACAACAGATTGAAGCACTGCAAGGTCATTTCTTATTAACTATTCGTTTTTATGGATATGACGAAAATGGAGCACTAGTAAATAGTTCAAAATACAATGATGGATCATTTGCAAAAACTGATGAACAAGCAGCCTTTGAAAGATCCTTCCCTATCGTAATTAACAAATTTAATTTCAGTATTTCTAATAAAGTTACTGTATATGATATCAACGCTAAACTAGTTAATGAACAAGTAAGTACTGGTATTAAGCGAGGTGTGTTGCCCGTAATAGGGGACATTGTAGCAGAAACTGTAGGTGAAGCATTAGGTGGCGAAAATAATCCCGGAACTAATGGACTATTTGACAAACTAAACAAGCTACAAAAAGATTTAGTTAAAAGTGGTAAGCAACGATATCCTGATTTATATTCAGTATCTTTTGATCCTAGTTCAGGTATAGAAAAAGCAAAAATAGTTGAGCAAAATACTAACAAAGATAAAGTTCCTATGCTGAAGGTAACTACAGCAGATGAAGTTAATGACCGCTCATCTAGTAAACCAGAATCACAAATTGTACAGAAGAAAAGAGTTATCAGCTTAGGTAACGGTATACCTATCGTACAAGCAGTAGACCAAATTATAAGTCAAAGTTCATATGTTACTGATGCTTTATTGTTCAAAGATAGTGAAAATCCTGAACCAGTAACTGATGGGGAAGAGAATTATTCTAAGAATCCAAATCCAAAAACATTGGCTTGGTATATTGTTGTGCCTAAAACAGAAATATACGATTATGATGATTTGAGAAATGATTATGCTTACAAGATAACATATGTAATTAAACGATATGAAGTACCTTATATTCGTTCATTGTCTCACAAGTATGTACCAAAGTATTATGGTCCTCATAAGAGATATAACTATTGGTATACTGGTCACAATACAGAAGTGCTGTCATACGAACAACAGTATAATTTATTGTACTTCAATGCATCAGCATTAAGTAGTGAATCAGCGACCGAGAACACAAAAGATTCGTCACCTAACAAAGCGATGCCTGGACAAGTTGCTGACCCAACTTCTTTGGCAGCAGGCGCATTTGAAGCAGCCAACAGTATTAAAACATTCTTGTATAGTCCTGGAGATCAATTAAAGGCTAGAATTTCTATATTAGGTGATCCTGATTTCTTGATGCCAGCAACAGCGGGAACAATTAGTGAAATTTTGAAGAAGTGGTATGGTCCCGATTTCACTGTTAATCCTAATAGTGGGCAAGTGTTTATTGAGATTGTATTCCAACAAGTCGAAGATTATGGTGATGATGGTTTACTAACACCTAATAATAATATTACTTTCTGGGATTATCCTAGTGAATTAAAAACATTTATTAAAGGTATGGTTTACATGGTTACTAAAGTTACTAGTAAGTTTAGTAAAGGTAAGTTCACACAAGATTTAAAAACAGTTATACCTAACTTTAGTGATATGCAAGTTTCTGGATCATCGGCTAGCAACAAAACTACACCAACACCTAAGACAGAGACGGCTACTACGAGAGAGACAGTTAAATCTCCTAGCAATGTATCAGAAGAATTGAGAATACAAGATCAGGAAGCAGCCGCAGAAGTCAAGTTGTTGTCAAGAAAATATCCAGCACCTAGTAGAATAGCTGATGATGATGCAGGTTCAGATCCAACTGGCACCGAAGATGGGTCTGCGATTATGAGAGCACGAGGTTCGGCAAGTGCTGGCGGCGAAAGAGAAGAACAAGGTGCACCTATTATTAGAAGATTGTTTGGATAAACTATGAGTGATGATATTACGAAAATTAGAGGTGCTTCGGCAGGATTTAAAGATGACCGAGGTGGCGCGGTATTAATACCGCATCCTGTGTTGGGTATCGTAAAGAATAACATTGATCCTACTAGGTCAGGTAAGATTGAAGTTTATTTAAACAGATTAAACAGCAATGATCCTGATAGTCCAGCATATTGGACTACTGTAAGTTACTTAAGTCCTTTCTTTGGTTCAACACCAAATACATCTAGTTCTGATGGCTATGGTGACTATGTAGGTAACCCTAATAGTTATGGCTTTTGGGCGACACCTCCTGATGTAGGGACAGAAGTTGTTTGTGTATTTTTGAACGGTGACCCGAACTTTGGTTACTATATAGGTAGTGTACCTAAGCCTGGACTAACACACATGGTTCCTGCAATTGGAGCAAGTGATAATATTGTACCTAATTCAGGCGAGGCAAATAGTTACGGTGGCGCAACAAGATTACCTGTATCTGAAATTAATAATGCAAATGATAAACAGGAAAACAACACAAATTTAACAAATCAACCTAGACCTATACATAGCTATCAAGCAGCTATGATGTTTAAACAGGGCTTACTAAGAGATCCTGATAGAGGACCTATATCTAGTAGCAGTGTTAGAGAAAGCCCTAGTAGAGTATTCGGTATGAGCACACCAGGTCGTCCTATCTATCAAGGTGGATATGATGACGAATCAATTGGTTCAGCAGTACAAGATAACAATATACCAAATAAGAACTTTCAAGTAGTCGGTCGTAGAGGTGGACATTCTTTTGTAATGGATGACGGTGATTTAACTGGTAAAGACCAATTAATGCGTTTGCGTACTGCTACTGGACATCAAATATTAATGAATGATTCAGCAGAAACATTATTCATTATTCATGCTAACGGACAAAGTTATATTGAGTTGGGCAAAGAAGGTACAATCGACATGTACTCTACTAACTCAGTTAATATTAGAACACAAGGTGATCTTAACCTACATGCTGATAATAACATCAACATCCATGCAGTGAATGATTTAAATATTTCTGCAACTAATCTCAGAATGGAAACTTCTGAGGAGATGACACAAAAAGTAGGAACAGATTTTAAAAACGATACTAAGGGCGACCACACTACAAAAGTTGATGGTGGCGCAAGTATTGAATCACAGGGTCCTGCAAGTCTCGCAAGTGCTGATACTGCTTATGTTAATGGACCATCTGCGGTAAATTTAAATACAGGGTCAACATCAATAAAACCAAAAGCAGTCGAAGCATTACCTATAATTGCTCATTCTGATACATTAAGTGATCCAACTACTGGTTACTCACCAGCTCCGGGCAAACTAGAAAGTATAACATCTAGAGCACCTGCACATACGCCATGGTCTGAAGCAAATAAAGGGGTTAATGTTGAAAGTGATCTTTCAACAGAATCTAATTTACCGGAAGAAGCAAGTGAAGGTGTCAAAGAAGTTAACGATAGTGTTGGCCCGATGCCTAAATCACCAACTAGTACTACATTAGCTTCTACTGTTCCTGCAGTACCTACGACAGCAAAAGTAAATTCACCTGCAGCAGGTTTATCCAAAGCTAAAGCATCGGTAGATAAGGCAACAGAAACAGCTAGAAAACTAGCTACTACACCATCAGCGGTAAGTAAATCAATTAAAGGATCATTGATTTCTCAATTATCATTGAATACTGCATTTAGTAAAATTAAAAATATTGCAATGGAAACATTCGGTATTGTTAGTGAGAATGGAAAGAAAATTGCATCCTTAGGTATTCTAGGTCTTAGTGTCGCACAACTTGTAAAGAGTGGATTCTTAAAACCAGGATCAGATGTAGCAATCAATGCAGCTATACAATCAGGTAAAACAATCGAACAGGCTATTCCGCCTGCAATGTTGACTGGTAAAGATGGTGTTAATACAGTATCACAAATCACATCAAGAACAGACATACAAGTGGCTGCGGCTTCTTCATTATTAGATGCTAGTAAGAATTCTTTAATTTCTGCTGGAGTAATAACTGGTAATGAAAACCCAACTGAAACTAGTGGATTGATATTAAGTGCAGCCTCTGCTGGATTAGGCCCAACATTGAATTATATTAAATCTGCATCAGGTCAAATCGCACAATCTACTACAAACATTCCAAACTCAAATGAAGTAATGAACCCATTGAGTAACCCAGTTCCTGATTTAATTTCAGGTGGGCAATTGGCAGCTAAGTTAGCTACAGTATCTATGGGTCCTGGGTCACCTACAGAAATGTTTGATACTATTAAATCTACATACGTGCCATTAAAAGCAAATGAGCCACAAGTCTTATCAGAACCAATTTTATCTGCAAGCCAAGAAGCAAAAGCAACGCAAGATGCAATGTTTAAACCTAAACTAAAAACATCACAAACCGCGGCCGAGACTGCTAAACTTGCTAAGACAGGTGAGACAAACATATTTGATACAGTAGTTGATATGTGTACGCCGAAACCAACAAGCTCACAAAGTTTAATCAATAATGCGGCAATGTCAACAATTGCAAATGATCCATCAGGTGCTGCAGGAACTGCTGTTGCAGCCGTAAGAGAAAAATTAGGGTCTAATACTTCTCTAACATCACTTGCATCTACTGAATTGACTGCTGCCGAGAATGCTAAAGTAAATGCAGAAATTATGAAGGTAAGTTCTAATGGGCCAGTGACTATTAAATTACCGACAACCTCTACTGATACATTGAATGTATCAGGATTGGCAGCAACATCGATAAGTTTATTAGGGGATACTAGAATTCCTCCGATCAACTTCGGTAATGCAACCGTAGTAACTAACACTGTTCAACTGAATAGAGATGCGTTAGTTGCGGCAGCAACTGCTAAAATGGATCAGGCTAGAATGACTTATACGGAAATGAAAGCTAGATTGGGGGAATCAAATCCTGAAGTTATATCCGCATTGCAAAAATGGAAGATTGCAACCAAGGACTACGAAGCTCTAGTTAATCTCTAACTAAATAGTATATAGGAATTATTATGCCAACATTTATAGGATTCAGTACACAAAATGTAGGAGAAGTTAGGTCTCTGCCAATAAACTCTGGAGCCGACGGGGGTTCAGGAACTATTACTAAACCCCTGCAATTTAGTAAAAAATTTCGCATGGTCGACAGAGATTTAGTGATACAAGACTTTATAAATGCGTTAAACATTCCCCAGGGGCAGAAACCAGGTCGCCCCGACTATGGAACAAATCTGTGGAGTTTTATCTTTGAACCCAATACTTTGGATACAAGAATACAGTTAGAGAACGAAATCCGTAGAGTTGCTAATATGGATCCTAGAATCACTATGAGCAGTATTGAAATTTTCCCTCAAGAAAACGGTATTCTGATTGAAGTTGAAATCTCTATCTCCCCTTTTAATAGCGTAGAACAACTAGCTATTTTCTTTGACGAAAACGCAAGTAAAGCATTCGGAGTCTAAAAACGCCAGTTTTCTTAATGATAAATACATTATTAAGAGAATAAACTATGGCCACAAGTTCACGACAATCTTCTATCTTTGGTGTAAATGATTGGAAAGCAATCTATAAAACCTATAGTCAAGCAGACTTTAAAAGTTATGACTACGAAACCATCCGAAAAACATTCGTAGACTATCTAAGAACTTATTATCCTGAAACCTTCAACGACTATGTTGAAAGTTCAGAATATATTGCATTATTGGATGTTATCGCTTTCATGGGTCAGGGTCTTGCATTCCGCGATGACTTGAATACCAGAGAAAACTTTATCGATACTGCTGAACGCAGAGATAGCGTTATTAAGTTAGCTAACTTAGTTGGATACACCCCAAAGCGTAATTTAGCAGGTCAAGGATATGTCAAGGTAGTCGCAATCCAAACATCAGAACAAGTAAAAGATATTAATGGCATCAGTCTTAATAATGTTTCTGTCTTGTGGAACGACCCTGCAAATCCAAATTGGCAAGAACAATTCAATAGTATCGTAAATGCCTCATTGGTGGATACTCAACGAATTGGTCGTCCGGGTAATAGCCAAAATATTTTAAATATTAGAACAGACGAATATAGTATCAGTATCCCTTCAGGTAGCACACCGGTAACAACATTCGCAGCTACAGTAGATGGAGTTGCAATGGGATTCGAATGTGTAAGCGTAACCAGTATAGATTCTGATTCAATATATGAATTGCCACCAGGACCTTCTGGTAAATTTAATATGTTATACCGCAACGATAAGTTAGGTTACGGTAGCCCTAATACAGGTTTCTTCTTGTACTTCAAGCAAGGAACATTACAAACATATTCATTCAACTTGGCTGAAAAAATTAGCAACCAAGTTGTAGATATCAACATTCAGGGTATCAACAATACCGATACTTGGTTATATGAACTTAATAGTGTCAATAACACTTTGGCTCCTTGGTCACAAGTAGAAAGTATTTTTGCTACTGGTAATACTCAAGGTACAAATAAGAAAATCTTCAGTGTTGAATCACGCTACAACGACCAAGTAAGTTATATATTTGGTGATGGCGTTTTCAGCGATATGCCTATTGGTAACTATGTAGCTTATGTCCGTTCTAGTAACGCACTAACATATACTATCGACCCATCAGAATTTCAAGGTACAGTTGTAACTATTGACTATGTAAGTAGAACCGGTCGTGTAGAAACATTGACATTGACATTAGAGTTACCACTTCCAGTCTCTAATGCTCAAGCTAGAGAATCATTACAAAGTATCAAAGAGAGAGCACCACAACGCTATTACACACAAAACCGTATGGTTAATGGAGAAGATTATAATAACTTCCCATATACTTTGTATAGCTCTATTATCAAAAGCAAAGCATTGAACCGCACTAGCGTAGGTGTAAGTCGTAATTACGATTTATTAGATCCTACAGGAAAATATTCTAGCACAAATGATTTTGCAGATGACGGTGGTTTATACCAAGATGAAAATGATGGATTCACAACTCTAGTAGCTACAACTTCTACTGATATTGTTAGTTTCTTAACAGAAAATTTAACACAGATTTTGAGTAGCCAAAAAGCATACCAATATTATACACAAAATTATACTAGATATCCAGTGGATGCTACATCAGGTGATGGTACAGTATATTGGAATCAAACATCATTCAGTTCATTAGAGTCAACTGGTTATTTCTATAATACAGGTGGACCAATTCCTGCAGGCGTAGTAGCAGGCTATAGTATGAAGTATGTCACACCGGGAGCATTATTACAATTTACTGCACCAGCAGGAAAGTACTTCGACCAAAATAATAGATTAGTAAATGGTACACCAACAAATACAACTATTAATACAATTTGGACAAGCGTGTTTAGTGTTGAAGGTGACGGATATAATGATGGTGAAGGAAACTTGAACAATGGTTTGGGTCCTATCGCTTTGTCAAATTCAATACCAGACGGCGCAGTATTATCTTATATTATCCCGTCTTTCACTAACATATTACCTACTACAGTCTCACAAGATTGTATTACCCGTATCACTTTAAATCAAAGTTTTACATTAAAGTTTGACAACACTTTACTAGCTACACAGGATCGTTGGAGTATTGGAACTATTTCTGATCCAGCATACTTTGTTAAATTCACAAGTGTTGGTTCAGGAAGATACCAAGTTACATATCGCTCACTTGCTTTTTACTTTGGTAGTGTTGCTGATATCAGATTTATTTTTGATAGAGACAAAATCATATTTGATCCACTAAGTGGAAAGTTGATGCAAGACAACATTACTGTACTAAAAACAAATAGTCAGCCATCAAGTAACTACCCATTTAGTAGCGATTCAGTATTGAATGTCGTTGGGCAAACTACAGAACAAGATGGTTATACTGATGATTACAGTGTTGAAGTATCTATGGGCGATATCGAAATTGCAGGGTCATTTAAGAATCCAGACTTCTTCACTACAATTACAGGCTATGTCCAGAACACATCAAACAATGGATATTTTGTGTTCTTCAAACAAATTACAGATGCTAATTTGTTAAGTCGTTATGAGATGATTTCTTCCGATGATGTAACATATGCATACCCAACATTGACTGATGTTAATTTAGTCAAATATGATTATCCTGTTGGCAGAGTCTTTTATGCTTATTTGGATGACAAGTTTTACCAATCAGTTGAAGATTCAACAGTACAAAACATTATTAATGTTGTAGAAATAAAAACATATTCTGTGAAGATTGGTAGACAAGGATTGTATTTCCAATACAAGCATATCTCAAGTGATACAACTCGTGTTGATCCTAGCACAACAAACATTATTGATTTGTATGTAGTTACACAGAGTTATTATACTCAATATCAGAATTGGGTTCGTGATACAACCGGTGTGTTAACAGAGCCAGTAGAACCTACAATGAACGAGTTAACTCAGTCATACAGTAACATCAATGAATATAAAATGTTAAGTGACAGTGTGATTTTGAATAATGTCAAATTCAAGCCATTGTTTGGTGAAAAGGCTGAACCAAAATTACAAGCAACTATTAAAGTAATTAAGTCACCGAAAACTACAGCTAGTGATAGTGAGATTAGATCGGCTGTGTTATCTGAAATGAATGCATATTTCAGTATTGAAAATTGGAATTTCGGGGACACATTTTATTTCAGTGAATTGAGTGCATACTTGCATACTAATATCGGTGACTTAGTAAGTTCAGTCGTATTAGTACCAAATGATCCTACATTAACATTTGGTGATTTATATGAGATACGAAGCGCACCTTATGAAATTTTTGTTAATGCTGCACAAGCAACTGACATATCAGTTATTTCTGCATTAACATCCAGTGAATTACAGACAAGTTAAATACTATATAACATAGGTAATAATAATGGCAACAAGAGTTAGAACAATTGATTTCTTACCAGAAATTTTTAGAACAAAAACCAATGAACAGTTTTTAACTGCGACATTAGATCAATTGACACAACAGCCAAACTTTAATAGAGTGCAGGGCTTTATTGGAAGTAAATTTGGCTATGGCGTTAATAATTCTGATGCTTATGTAGTAGAGCCAACTAAGGTAAGAACAGATTATCAATTAGAGCCAGCAGTAATCTTTAAGAAAAAAGATACTGAAAAGGCAGTCGACCTATTAACATATCCCGGTATCATCGATTCCATTTCAGTTGAAGGTGGTTTCTCTAACAATCATAATCTATTGTTCAGTAACGAATTCTATTCATGGGATAGTTTTGTAGATTTAGATAAGTTAATTAACTACAATCAGTATTATTGGTTGCCTGAAGGCCCTGAAGCCATTATTCTAACTACTGCAACATTGTATTTGAATTCTACATATGAATTCACATCACAAAATAATTCATTTACTGTTACCGAAAATCAAATTAAAATTGACGGATCCAATCCTATTATCACTTTAGTAAGAGGTGGTTCCTATGAGTTGGTATTAAGTCAAACTACTAAATTCTGGATTCAAACTGAGCCAGGAACAAGTGGTGTCAACGAATCACTAACTAACATTTCAACCCGAGAAGTATATGGTGTTATCAATAATGGTACTAGTACAGGTACTATAACATTCAATGTACCATTAGCTAACGAACAAAATGGTTATTTACTTCCTGGTGACTTGACTGTAGATTTAGTATCTACTAAATCATTCAATGAAGTGAATGGTGCCTTATTATATACGCTTAATAACATTGACGGTGTAGCAGATTTGAATGGTAAGACTGTGATATTCTATGGTACTCCAGCAGGATCACAGGGTTACATTGGTAAACTGTTCGATTCTGTGGGATTTGACAATCCTACTGTTGGTGAGTTTGAAGACGGAACCTACACCACTATTACTGACCACTACTATACTATAACTTTAGTAGGCAATCCAGCTAACCCTACAGTTAAATTAGAAGAAGCAGGTTGGTTACAACCAAACGAAAAGATTAGTATCTTATCCGGAACACAATATGTAACCCGTTCATTCTTTAGAGATTCTAATGGTGATATTGTTCTTATTCCTGCATTGACATCTAGTTTAGATACACTTTACTATCAAGACGAATCTAATCCATTACGAGTAGGTAAAATCAAATTAGTTGATACTGCTGGTGCAGATATTATTAATGTAAATGACATTATTGGTGCAAAAACTTATACTAGCCCTAATGGTATAACTTTAACTAATGGAATGAAAATTCAGTTTTTGAATAATGTCTTGCCCGAAAGCTATAGAAATATTCAATATTATGTTGAAGGTGTTGGTACTAGTATTCAATTGATACCGATAAGAGATTTTGTTGTACCAGAAGGATTTAGTGAAAGTTTTGTCACTCCTTATGATGAAACTCCATTCGACATATACACATATGGTGAGGCAGCATACCTACCGCAACAACCTGACTACATCACTATCAATCGCGGTGCATTAAGTAAAAATGCTTGGAGTCGTAGCAATCGATGGTTCCATGAAGATGTATTAAAAATCGCAATTGAAAATAATGTTGCTAGCCCAATATCTACTGCTGCATTAGGTAGTTCAACTGCCAGAGCAAAACGACCAATTGTCGAATTCTATCCAAATATAAAACTATTCAACTCTGGTACTATAGGTAAAAAACCAATTGACTTTATCAATACAACTGCTACAGATGCATTAACACAAGTAGCAGGGCAAACAACATACGAACCTGATGGTTCTGGTAGTGCATTAGTTGATGGTTCACGAATTGTTTTCTTAAATGACCAATCACTGTTTGTTAGAAACAAGATTTATGTAGTTAATTTTGTTACACTAACAGGTAATCCTACACCAGTAATAACTTTAAGTGTAGCACCGGATGGTGAACTATTAGAAAACGACCAAGTTGTCGCAGTTAATGGTATCAATAATAAAGGCAAGTCTGCATACTTTGATGGTAATACTTGGAGTTTCGCACAACAAAAAGAAACAGTAAATCAACCACCTAAGTTTGATGTGTTCAACTCAAGTGGTATTAGCTATGGTGATAATAGTTTTTACAATAGCACAGACTTCAATGGCTGTACATTGTTTCAATATGCTACCGGTACAGGAGCAAACGACCCTATTTTAGGATTCCCTATCAAATATAGTTCGTTATCTAATTTGGGAGATATCTCATTTGAGGTTCCGTTGAATACTCAAACTTTCAACTATGTAGATGGTATATCTTCTTTAACTGGAAAAGTAAGTGACGGTTATGTACATAACTATTATAACCGAACAGAATTTAATAGAGAGATCGGTTGGCAAACTGCAATCGAGAAAAGTTTCCAATATCAAGTATTCAGTTTCAACTTCACTGAAGCATCATTGAATAAAATTTTCAAGTGTGATGTTGCGGCATTGTCAACAACAGAAACTAAATGGGTACC
>JACCDO011279843.1_pt1 | contig 12946 bp, 14 predicted proteins | sample 7446101 | NCBI WGS metagenome assembly JACCDO01 (sample SAMN15323440, study PRJNA562643) | freshwater metagenome | isolation source: river surface water | place: USA:Blue River Watershed | collected 2017-08-16
CAAGAAAGCTGAGTCGTCATCGTCATCGTCATCATCGTCATCCTCATCTGATGACTCAAGCTCCGAGGATGAGAAGCCAGCTGCCAAGAAGCCAACTACACCAGCGGCATCTGCAAGTAAAGCATCGTCATCAACTTCTGGCGAATCTGGCGACCATAAAATTTTCATCAAAGGGCTGCCATGGGTTACCGAAGAGTCTAAGCTACGTGACTTCTTCAAGTCTTGTGGTAAAATCAAGTCTGTGGAGTTCCCTGTTGATGCCGATGGCCGTGCATCAGGAACCGCGTACGTCGCATTCTCGGCGAGACCCGAAGTGGATAAAGCCCTTGAATTAGACGGCCAAATATGGCCTGGTACTGAGCGTTGGTTAAAGATTCTGGATGGAAAAGCTGCTATTCGATCCTCAACGGTCAAGCCCGAAGGTTGCGACACCGTATTCGTGGGTAACTTGCCGTTTGACGTGGAGGAAGATCAATTACGTGAGTTATTTGGTTCATGTGGTGACGTGGTAAGTGTCCGCTTCGCTACTTCTGCGGAGGATGGTTCCTTCAAGGGATTCGGTCACGTGTCATTTGCTGACGGCGCTTCCACCGACTCTGCCGTGAAATTAAGTGGTACTAATATTAACGGTCGCAACATTAGAGTAGACTATGCTCCACCAAGACAGAGAGCGGAAGGTGGCGGTGGAAGAGGCAGCCCCGGTAGAGGTGGAAGAGGAGCAGGGGGAAGAGGAGCAGGAGGAAGAGGCGGTCGTGGTGGTAGAGGAGAACCTGTTATAAACAAGAATAAAGGCACCATCGCCCCTAGCAGTGGTAAGAAGATGACTTTTGATGATTGAAACGTTAGTTACTAACACTTTTTGACTTAATTATTTTTGATTTTATACACTTTATTCTTTCCTTCCGTCCCCAAATCCATTTTTTTCAGCGTGACTAGCCCAAGCATCACCGCCTTCACCTGCCCTTTGCTCAGACCCAGTCCCTTCGTCTGGTCGCACAGGATGTTGTCGATTTGCTCTTGGGTGAATATTTCTATATTTTCTTGGTCAATAAATGTGTTGATCTCATTGATTGCCTGGTTCAACACGTCAGTAGTGAGTTGCAGCTTCAAGAAGGACGGAGTGCCGATCCACTCCTCGTGGTCGACCGCGGCGATCATACCAGCGCACTTGGCAGGTGAAGATGAGACTGGGTTGGTCACGATAACAGGAGACTCAGCGACCGCATGAGCAGGGCTTTGATCACTCGTATCAAGGATTGCACTTGGTGCATAAGCAGCCTCGCTATTGCTGCATTTGCTCGCAGTCAGCTGCAAGCTGGTGGTTTGGAATGGCGTGCCAATCGTGGGGGTCACCGGTGTCTCGATGCCAATATCTGCTTTCGACACGGAAGACTCCAATAAATGACACGATTTCAGCAGTTGTTGAGGCGTTTGGTATCGGCTTCTTGCTTCATTCTCACATATTTTGGGGCTGGATTTTTCTGCACTCAATTCAAGATCGGCAAGACCAAGAAGGGTGTTGCGTCTATTTGCTGGGACTAAAAACGAGGTATTTTTCACCAAGTTACGTGTTGCATCGGACAGCTTCCAGTCGAACATCACGGGGGTGTTGATCTCGTTCATGTTGTCATCCGACGTTGTATTCACCGGGGATTTCATTATATTTTCATTTATTTCCACATGATTCTCCACTGTATTTCTATCTGCATCCGTGTCCATTCTACTATCTACACTATCACATTCGTCATAAACATGCTCATATTCGGTATCGTTGTGGGCGTCTCCTTGGTCAATGCTTATCTCTCCTAATATCGATCTCTCCGACTTCTTGCTGCTTGTTTGGTCGCCTCCTTCTGATGCTACTATAGTTGAAGGAAGTCCATTTTCCATGTTTTCCATGTCCGAATCATTATGGAAATCGTTATTATCGTTTGCAAACGATACAATTTTACTTTTTGTTTCATTTTCTGCCGTCTGTGATTTAAACTTGACGCTGTAATAGAGTCAGTGAGTAAACGAGAAATAATAGAGGGTTATGATGGTGCTTAATTTCGCAAGAGATGAGTGTATACCTATAAGCTCGAATAGAATCTTTTACTGCGTTATTACTATCATACACCGCCATGCACTTGGCCAGTATATCATTCAATGAATCAACTCCTACAGTGTTCACACTACCTTTGACCCCGGTTAGATTGCTGCGAATTGCACTTGTTTCTACCATCATTTCTCGTAATTTTATCAGTAAAGAATCAACCATAACTTCATCACTGAGTAAGCAAATAGTAAATGAGTTAGTAAAGCAGTGAGTAAATGAATGAGAGAGTTAATAAGTGAGTGAGTGCCATACCTGTGCGTGTCATGAGAAGGATGATTAGATGCGCTAGTTATGCTCCTCTTCAAACTTTTGGTGTCTTCTTCGATGTCGGAACACGCGTGTTTCAGCTGCTGGAAGAGCTGTAAGGTGGCGATGCTCGACATTCTCCACCACTGACTACCTAGTTGGTATTCAAATTTCTATTTTTTTTATATGGTATTTTAAAAAATATTTTTTAACGGAATATACCGGCGCCGGTATCATGGTGTCGTTATTGATTCGGTTTTCCGGTGCAGGCGCAGCGAATTCATCACACTTTCCGACACCCTTTCGGAATGCTGCTGGTTGGATCGCTCTTCAAATACCTGGAATGCTTGAACGAATGATCGCCTTGTCCCTGCATCGAACAAAGGTAATGAGTATACGTGGTTGCGAATGAACGTGCCTATCACCTTGCTTGCTACCTGGTAGAGTACTAACTGACAATATAAAAGAGCTTATGTGTGTGCAAAAGAAGTACAGAGTGTGGACGCCGTCGGTACAAGATGATGCTTTCCTTAATCCCCGGGATTTTTGCAAAATTTACAAATCTACAATACCAGATATCTGATTGAATATCATTGTATTATCATACATTCGATTACATTGTACAATTTGTACAAAATTGTAATGACAAATACATGCTGTAACATGCATTTCGTGTGCAGAGACAGAAGCAGTAGCCGGTGAATACCGCAGCAGATCGCTTTCTCCCCCCAGAGTGTGAAAATGTCTTTTGGGCTGCATAATGTGGGCTGCAGCTGCCACATGAACGCAGTTATCCAGCAATTTTACCATCTTTCTAAGTTCAAAGAACGACTTCTTGCGTGTGATATTGATGCAATCTCGTCGATGAGTATCAATAGACATGTTAAAAGCATCGTAATTACATTGCATCGTCTCTTTGGTGGTATCAATTCGCTAGTTAGGAGTGATGACAGTATCAATGGAAATGTAATCCCAGTCTCTTACTCACTCATATTTGATCCCACTTCATATTACAAGCAGTACTTATTGCACCATTATCTTTATGAAAGAGAAAATGGAAATTCCAATGTTCCTATATTAGAGGAGAGTGAAGTAACGCATAATGATGAGATATTATTAGCTATATTAGAAGAAGAGGAAAAAAATAGTTACTATTTCATTAATGAAGTATTGAAATACGTTAATTCTGCGCAGAGTATCGACGACCTGGTGAAAATTAGCACGACCAATAAGATTACAATTCATACTCCTGAGGAGCAGCAAGTGTCATCGGTATTTGAGCATCACGCAGCTCCCACCACAACCTATAACGTTAGCGATAGTATGTACATGATTTCGCTTGATATACTAGACAAGAGCAACATTATTGAAGCTCTAGATGACTATTTCGCCGAGAAACGTGTTGCAAATAATGATAACAGCACTCACGGTAAGTCTTACGCCCTACACTAGTGACGCCTGTACTTACATGATACTGCATTGCACCTAGGCACCAAAGTCAACCAACCACTACCAGCCTACATGTTTCTGCATCTGAAACGGTTTAAATTTAACCACGTCAGAAATTGCAAAGAGAAATTGTACAGCTACTTTGAGTATTACCAGGAGATAGATTTCAGTAAATACATGGTGACGGAGAGCAGTGCGTGTGTGTACACCCTCGGAGGAATCATAGAGCACGAGGGATCGATTGATAACGGACATTTCTATTCTATTGTCAGGGACCGACAGAGTGGTGTCAGCAATGGCAACGAATCACACTGGTTCGAGGTAGATGACGATTGGATAGGTAGCTTCGATATGGAGAATTTGTTCGACGACACCTTCGGCTACCAAGCAGACTCGGAAGTTGAGTGCGATGACGTCGACGAAGGAGACGAGGAGTACCTTGCCACCATCCCGTGTGCGTACATCCTCGTGTATGACCGGGTGAGCTGACAGTATTTAGTGTTTCATTTGTACAATTTCTTTTGATTATTTGCTTGTTTTGCGCCGCGCAACCGCGTCGCGCCTCTCTTCGAGCTCTTGAATCTATGTCGGGCGGCCCTGCCAGGCCTAGTTACTGTTAAAATCCCTTCAAAAATTTAAATTTTTTTTGGAAATCCGAAAAAAAGAAACTTCAAAAAGCATCCGAGCGAGACACCGGTGAGTACTCGGAGCCCAGAAGGACACGCGACAGATTTGTTCGCTGCCTCTTGTGTGCGCACTCGCGTAACCAGCACCTTGCATCACTCCGTGAGCACTTGTTGGACACGTACTTTTGTCACTTTTTTGTACATCTTCGGAGCATACACGCATTTCGCGTCCCTCCGAGTGTACTTGCTTGGTCCCTTTATATCACTGCGTTCCACTTGAGCGCATCTATCTTGGCACAGATACGCTTGGAATTGTCGTGCGATGTGGACTCTACTAAGTGCTAAAAATGGTTCTTATGCTGATATGCCGTCGACAGATATAGGTAAACTATCCATTAAAGAGCTCCTAATTACCTCCACTCATAACTACTGTATGTATAGGCGAGGGACTTCTCAATAAATCAAATGAAGGGGGAACTGGACAATTTCAGTGTTGTTTATGCTTAGATAATAATTCAGTCAAAGGCATAACATGTAATGGCAATGATGCACAGCCACATTTCATTTGCCAATCCTGCTTTTCGCCGTATGTAAACTCACTTTGTGAAGAGAGTTTCAAGTTATTAGATTCAGGTGGTCAGATCACGTGTCCTGTGCCCCAGTGTTGCGCAAAACCATGGAGCTCTCATGATGTTAGAAATGTTGTGGTCGGTGATGTACTAGAAAAGTATATTGATATTTTGGTATTGTCGCTTCAAAGAATGACCAAGAATGACTCGTCGAATCAAAAAGAAATATCGCCGAATTCGTCAACGGATATATTAAATCGTAATGTAAATGGTAGTTACCTTCTCCAACTTACTCACTCACCGACTCACTTACTCACTCACTCACTCATTAGGTAATAATGGTGACGTCATACCGAAGTCCAACAGCAAGGATGACATGCATCGCATTATTGATGCGATGACGTTGAAGTGTCCAAACAAATCATGTAATTTTGCATTGGATCCAACTCCCGACGGATGCTGCGCAATGAGGTGCTACTCGTGTGGAAGCCATTTCTGCTGGTTGTGTCTGACTATACAAGACAATTCATCGAAATGCCACGCGCACGTGCGTACTTGCCATGAGAATCCAACGCCGAATAATCTATTTCTGTCCCCAGAACACTTGGATTTTGTGCATAAAAAACGTATTGTAGAATCCATTCGTCGAGCACTAAGTAGTCTCGAAGACGTTCATAATGACCACGAAAGACAGGCCGCTGCCCCCATCAACGTCACCGACATCTCCCTCAACGCATCCGACACCACCGACGTGTTGACGTTCATAAGAAACAGCAACGAAAGAAAAGATTTGGATAGTTATAACGACGACGAAGACGATAATATGAATACAGAAAATAACGGTAATACTATGGAATCCGCCTGGTGGCAGCAGTCAAGGAGGTGTATTGAGACAATCGAGCGGGTGCGACCGTTGCTGCGGGATGCGGGCATCACCGCTGATGAAATCTTCGAATCAGCTGCGTTATACCCCAGCAAGAACCCGTCCGACAGCGAGAATAATCCCAAATCTTTGTTGCCTGGTTCCTGGGACAAAATAGCCGTTGATTTCACGAAGGAATTGAAGAATTCTCAGTGTATTCTATTGATATTCCTGGAGCTACTACTCGGCTGGAGAATGGTGTCCAACTTCGTGTGCCAGCTGCTCGGCATCTCCTCGTGGTACCTCACGTCCATCCTGTGGGCAGCCGCGGCGTCGCTAGCGGTATGGCGACCAGCCGAGATCGTGATCGCGTACTTCATCTTAGGGTTCTTCCAGTTTGTGAAGTACTTCGTTACCGTTAGAGGGTTCATTCTAGCGAATAGTTTTATGATTCAATTGCTCATTACCGGCGTGGTTGGCCTGTACGTCACTCGCTATGCGAACACCACGGAGAGCAACATGATCATCATTGGAATTCATCTCGCAGGAATATTCTTGCTTGATTTAACGCTGTTTATATCGGGGAGGTAGCAGGAGTGAGTGTATACATTGTGTTTTTGTTATAATTGTTGACATGATTTTCTCATTCGTAAAAATTTTACAATTCGAACCGATTTCGTTTGACAGAATTCATTCCATTCTTTCCTTGCGATTTCCTTTTGCAATTGCTCCCATTCCCTCAGTGCATCAACCCTCGCTTCCTCTAACGCTAATTCAAATAGCCGTTTCTTTTCCGCTAATTCCCACAATCGCCGCTGCTCCGCTTCGTACTCCCTGCGCCGTTTCTCTTCGGCTCTCTTGATGTTGGCTATTTTCAGTATCAATCGCCAGCGAGACACAGCCTTGACCACGAGCAGGACTCGGGTCTTCATGGCTTTAACCTCCGCATTTCGCTTTCTTTTAGCTTCTTCTCTCGCCATTCGTCGCGCTAACACTTCGGCTTTGCGCTTCCTTTCAATTTCATCTGAGGGAGGTAATGAGTGCGTCAGTTCAAGATGGAAGGAGTGGTAATGAGGGAGGATTCCAGGACTAACCTGTTATCACTTTTACGTGATGTCGTTCCGCAACGCGGCCGCCCAATCTGAAGGCTTTCTCTAGCACATTGCCTTCTGTGTATTGCTGGATAAGCGCCCTGGTAATGGCGGCGCAAGCTAGTAAATACTTGGTGTAATTATCCTCCTTCCCCATGAGTTCCCGCTCATTGCTCTCTCTGTGAAGAGGAAGGTAGTAAGTACGTGGGTATATGCCAGAGTGACAGTAATAGGGAGTGGTTGTACCTGTCTAGCTCTTCGTCTTTGATTCTTATGGCCTCCAATCGCGCCCATTCCAATTTGCCTTTGGGACTTTGCCAGAATGCATAAGTACGTAATTCTTCACGGAGTCCTTTTTCTACCACGTAACTACTTGCTGATGCTTGACCGCCACCTAAAGAAATGAATCGAAATGGGTAAGTGAAAAGGGTGTGATGAGCAGGGGAATGAGGAAGTAAATGAGCGCAATAATGTTGTTGTAACTAACCATCTAGTGACTTATGATGCCAATCACTACCGTGAAACAGTAGCAGCATTGCCGCCTCGCGTCTCCCATTCGAGCAGGCAGCAATGAGGGCGGTCTGCCTTCTTTCGTCCACCGCAAACACTAAATTAGGATTCTTCTGGATGAGCTTCTCGATTGTTGCGATGTCGTTATTGAATGCGGCAAGTCGCAAATCCAGGAAATCCTGTTCCTCTTCCGACAGAATCATTTGACCTGGAGAGTGAGTCAGTCAGTAGGTACACGAAGAAGTAAGAAAACAAGTTGGTTGGTCTCACCTCGCACTTTAATTTCTAATAATCTTAGATTAGCGCATTTACTTTCATCTTTTCGCTCTAAATAACGAAATGGATCAACGCCAACTGCATCTTTTTCATATAATGTAGCACCTATGCGAGAATGAATCAACGAATAAATGAGTCAATGAGAAAATAGGAGGGTAGTTGGGTGAGTTACCATGCTCAATTAGTATCTGTGATATCTCGACATCCTTAAAGAATGTAGCGACATGCAATGGAGTGGTACCACCGAAGTCCTTTTTTGATGCTAACGTTGGATCTCTTTGAAGAATATCGATAACCACGTCTTTTAATCCCATTCGAATCGCCTAATTATACCACCAGTTGCGTGAGTAAGCGACCAAATGAGTGAATGATCAAGTGAATTACCTCGAATATGTCTACATTTCCCAGTAACGCTTTCTTGTGATCCTTGACATAAATACCCGTCCTCGTGGTGCGCTCCTGTACCAGGCTGCCCTCCTTAACGTCCAATATGGCACCCGGCAGTTGATGCGCCAAGTTCGGTCGCTCTCTTTCCGTCATTTTCACTTATTGGTACTTCCTTCGCTTATTTGTTGATCAGTTTTTTACCGGTACCAAAGGGTGTGGAAGGGCACATGTAATGCGGGGAGGCAGTTGCAACTGCCTCTGTATGCTTAGTTATGTACAAATTGTATATCAATATTCACTTTCTCGCTATCAGTAAGTACAATGGATCGCTCCCTTTCGTGTTGTCGGTGATGACGTTACTAAGCGTCAGACCCGCCAGTTTGATGTACTGCGATACCAAGTCGATGTGATCGACGTCACTCTTACCCGTCCAGTTAGCGATTGCTTTGGTCAAAAATATGCGGTTGGAGAAGGAAATTATTATTTCGCCCTCCTTGGTCACGATGCGTTTCAATTCTTTTAGCACTAATGAGACGAAGCTGTTAAGACAAGAGTTGAGGAGTGTGATGGAGGATTACCTTCGACCGGACGTATTAAATAATCAATAGATAGTTGAAGCAGCACCAAGTCATAGCTCAAATCAGGGAGAGGAATGCTGGATTTTACATTCAAATTTTGGACGATTCGCTCAGCATTGATTGCTTGGTTGTTCTCTAACTCAAACTTGTTCATGCCCAACCCAGAGACTTTGTAAGTGCTCCTGCCACCAGGCGCATTGTACATGACAGGTAGATGTGATGAATGGGAGCAGCAGACATCGAACACATTCACTGGATCATCTTCATTCGCCGATTTCCTTCTATTAATACGCTTAATTGCTTCTCCGTGATACTCCTTTAGAAGCCTGACAGCGTGCTCATCGACGTGTTCTACTAACTTTGGTTGACTATAGAACTCTTCATCATTGCGTTCATCTAATCGTCTGAAATTCTCTGCATCTAGTACGGAAGTATCCAACTCTTTATCGTTCATTATAAGTCGGATATCTTCTTTTGTTGGGATAATAAAGGTGTTCGCTAGTATTGGTGTCGACAAACACAAAGAACCGATACTAATACCAGTAAGTAATAATCTCACTCGCTCAGTAGTCTGAATGCTTTTGACATTTTTACTGCCGAACAATATCACTGACTTTGGTACAACAAACCCATGTCTGTATCCAGTTGTACAACACCATAAAATTGTAAACAACACAAAAAAACACCACCGCAGACAAACTACTTGTGTCTTTCTATGCAAAGCACTGCGAGCCATTTATCTTAGAGAGGGGGTCAGGATAGCAGCCAAGACTTGATTCCTCCCGAGATTGAATCACGGTATTCAATTCCTTCCTATTTGAACTTTCAAACCTTAGCACCAAAATGGGTGTGGAACGGCACTGTGAGTCACGAAAAAGGATGAAGTGCGTGCGTGAGTGCGTGAGTGCACTGAAGTAACTGAGTAAATCAGTGATTGAGTGAGTGATTGAGTGAGTGAGTTACGTTTGTTAGCAGGTTGCGGAGAAATAATGGCCAACACGGAGTTACTGTCGCCTAAATTGTATGATTATACCTCAATATTGGTCGAATTATCGCTTCATAAACCGAGTAATGCATATAAAAATGAATTGGTGCATATTTTTCCTTCGTTAAACGAAAGAATGGAAGAAATATTGGTCATTCCAACAATGCAGAAGACTTGCATTGAGTTGGTGAACTGGGGTGATGTCGCTGATAAAGGTATGTACTCACTCACACCTTAATGATTTATTACAACATTCGCTGACTAAGTTATGTAACAGAAAAAGATAATTGCTTGGAAAATTTCTTCATTGTAGCAAAATTATTGTGTAATGAGTTAATAGCTTTGGGTCATTGGGCGGATTATATCGATCCATGCTCTGGCCTGCCCATGGTCACGCCGGACTGCAACAAGGTATTCGACGAGGTTCAGTCCGCTCAAGTATTGCTGAAGTATTCGGTTATGAATGCAAATTGTTGTAAAATACTGTTGCATCCGCAGTATGGATCCGCCGTTTATCCTGCGACTATATTCACCAATGCACCACCTTAAGTAGCATTGAACGTCATTACAAAGCATTTAAAGGAAGCAACAAGTGTGAGTGAGTAAGAAGCAAGAGCACGTGTAGCTTGAGGCGCGCTTATGATACATATGTATAATATTTAATATTCTTTTTTCTTTTTTGTACTTTTAAACATTGGGATGTCTAATGTCGTCTCTCCTTTCATGTATTTCTTCAGCTGCAGCTTGTCCAGGTCCAGAATGGGGTGCGCTGATGTGATAGACTTGTACAACAGATTACCTTCCTGGCTTGGTGGTGGCTTCGCCGCATTCTTCGCCTTTAACGAATCAACATAAAGATGTAACTCTGCATTGGTGTGGACTGGATCGAGGTACGTCAGTGTAACGGGTCTTGCGCGTGTCTTGCTACCACGAGTAGAGCTCGGTGGCTTCGGGTGGTGGCTGTACTCGTCAGTCATACCGAGGCTGGAGTACGAGGCGTCATCGAAAATATTCCATTCCTTTCCGCCAAATTCACCTACAAATTGACCATCGGTACGCCATAAATATGTATTTTGATCTAATGAGGACGTTAGTATGAACCCGTCGGGATTGAAGTCGTCTCTCAACGCGTTGGTGTACTTCTCGTTCAAGGCGCGTCTATTGCTGTTACTACTGACTCCCTCGACGCCACGTATGTCTTCCTGGTCGTCATCGTCCGTTGAGAAGTAAACAAACTCGAGTGATTGAATGGATGATGAATGCGCTATCCACTCATTCACAAAGTGTAATGGCGACGCTACCAGCGCATCCCGCGCATTTATTGTCTTGGAATTGTCCCCGGCAATGAGGCCTTTCAGTGCAAGTAAGGCATCCGCGTACACGGTCCACACACATACTTTACCACTGCGATACCCACCAATTAGTATATTCTCCACGTCACTCAGTCTCAATAGCTGGATGCTATCCTCGCTGCTGCGATCGTCGTCGTCTTTGTTGGACGCGGCTAATGCGTCAAACGAACAGAGCAAACTGCTTGTTTCACCGTCCCAAAAACGAATATAATTGTCTGAACACGCGCCGAATACCACCAGAGGCTTGGAGTGGACCACGCAAGACAGCACAACGACGCTGCGGTCATCTGCCCCAAGAGTACCTTCGGCATGAGCAGGCTCGTCTGCTTCCTGCGCATCCTGGACCTCACCATCAGTATCCGTTGCGGAGTGGGAGTCTTTATTCAACAAGCCTTCACTAGTGTATTGAGAGAGCAGCTGCTTCACATAACTCGTTCCCGGCGCATTCGTTCTGCTCATAACCGGCAGCAGTCCTCTGCGCTTACTCACACCCGCGTGTACTCCGGAATCAATCTTGGTCTTGACAATCCCCGACAAGACCACGCCGGTGTCCCTCGTGGCCTGCCACTCCTTCAACTTGACCCCGTGATCGAGCGACCACATGATAGTCACACCGTCGCTGTACCCCGTCAGCACCGTATTCTTGACATGGTACTGGGACACCGCCTTGATCCACCGTATCTCCACCGCCTTCTCACTGCCGCTTAATTCATTATTCTTGCTTTTCTCATGGCTATTGAAGCGTTGGTAGTACTGCGCCGGCGTGATGTCAAAAGCCGTTTCAGATGCGTGCAAAAGGCACATATTGCTGTCGTGCGTCACCGCCACTAGGTGGTTGTCGTGATTATGATAAACAAACGAGATATCGCAGTCATTCAACGGATTCACATGGCGATCGACGTGGATAACCGGCTGGACGCTGCATATACACTCACTCGTCGTGAAATTCCACACCTGTAACAAGCCGTGGGTCGTTACCACAATGAGGCGCTTGCGGGAGTTGTCTAATATCGCGTTCTTCACGATCCGTTTCGGTATTCCGGAGTACGCATCTTTGGCCACGCTGTGGTGCGTGCCCGAGTAGCCGTTGGGCGGAATGATGTTCTTCAAGCTCACTTGGTCGTCATACGCGTTTTTTATATGAGAAATTATAAATTGATTCTCGATGATACCGGTCACCGCGTTGTACACACTCACTTTGCCGAGGGTCGTAACGGTTATGATCAAGGAGTACAGCTCGTTGAAGAGGACCGTCGCGATGTCTTCGTAGCCGTTACTGATGGTGGAGTCGACCGGCTTGATCTTGTCGGACGACGGAATGATGTTCCAAATGGAGATTTTGTTTCCTGTATTGAGTGAGTGAGTGAGTGAGTGAGTGAGTGAGTGAGAGAGTATCGTACCTGTCAAGATCAATTCTTTGGGTTCGATGAATATAGCCCTTGACAACACATCGTCGGGGGAGAAGGACGCTGTTTCGTATATCGTTTGCAATAGGTCGAAGTTATTGTAATGGTACACTCTGTATGAATGAGTGTGTGAGTAAGCGAGTACGAGTGAGTGAGTAAGTGAGTAAGTATGAGTGAGTAAGTGAGTGATGTGCCGCAAGTTACCTGACAGATTTGTCGCTTAGAGTGACGAATAGCTTGCTGTTGCTGTCCGAGACGCACACGTCGACAACGTTGGATGTGAATCCCTCCAACGTACACAAAACGTCGAACGTATACGGGTCCCACGCCAAGACCTTCCGATTTGCAACGGACACGATGTACTTGTTGTACGCCGACCATGCCAACAGATTGACGTGGCACTTACCATGCCTTGCCTTCCCTGTGAGTGAGTAAGTGAGTGAGTGAGTGAGTGAGTGAGTGAGTGAGTGAGTGAGTGAATACCACCTGAAGTAAGATGACCTTCAAAGTA
>JACCDO012203568.1_pt1 | contig 12945 bp, 10 predicted proteins | sample 7446101 | NCBI WGS metagenome assembly JACCDO01 (sample SAMN15323440, study PRJNA562643) | freshwater metagenome | isolation source: river surface water | place: USA:Blue River Watershed | collected 2017-08-16
ATCAACTTCTTGGACTACCCGATTTTCGAGCAGGTGAAAAAACATTCCAATTAATCGTTCAGGCTGCGGGGCGGGCCGGAAGAGCTGAACTTCCCGGACATGTCCTAATTCAAGCTATCCGCTCCACTCATCCAGTAGTCCTTGCAGCAGTCGATCAAGATTACGATACTTTTTTAAAACGAGAGCTGTCCTTTCGCAAAGCACACCAATACCCTCCTTTTGCACGCATGATCGCCCTTGAATTTACGTCACAAGACCAAAATCAGCTGTCAAACTTCGCACAAAAAATTGAAGGTTGGTTTGAATCATTTCTTCAATCAAATCAGACGGTCTTAAGTCAAGTGCGGGTTTTAGGACCAGCAATCCCAGCAATCGACAAGGTAAGAGGGCGCCACCGCAGAATGTTGATCTTAAGCTCAAGCCATGTCGAAGTTTTAAGGCAACTGACACATCATTTTTTAAAGGCGCACCCTAAACTTCCCAAAGACCTCCGGATGACCATTGATGTGGACCCCCAGTCATTGATTTAACATATTGATTTTATTTTAAATTTAAACGGTTGCACCCCTTTATATCGATTCGCTGCCTTTACATTTCTTTTTTTCAACACGACCTGCTAAACTATCGAGATGACTTTCTTTCTCTCATCAACTCATAAGGACTGCATGATGACCATGAAGCCGAACACCACTGAGTTTAAATCAGACATTACCAGTGAACAAACCAACCATAATGGACTAGGCGACGTAAGCCTTGCTGATCATTACAGCGAAGTTAAACTGTTAGAACGCCGCAAAATCTTTATTTCAGAGGCGATCACAGCCAAGTCCGCCAAACGCTATATTTCAGACCTACTCGCCTTAGAGCATGATCGTCCAGGTGAGCCTATCACCCTTTACCTGAATAGCCCAGGCGGTGAAGTAAATAGTGGCTTTGCAATTTATGACACCATCCGCTTTATAAGTTCTCCAGTAACGATCATTAACACGGGGCTTTGTGCTAGTATCGCCACGGTCATTAACGTCGCTGCTAAAAAAGAACGCCGCTTAAGTATGCCAAATGCGCGGTTTTTGATTCATCAGCCTCTTATCCCTGGGCAAGTCTACGGCCAAGCGTCTGATCTTGAGATCACTGCCCGTGAGATTCTAAAAACAAGAGAAAAGATTAATAAGCTTCTCTCAAAAGAAACAGGAACCGCCCTAGAGAAGGTTGAAAAAGACACCGTCAGGGACTACTGGATGAATGCGCAAGAAGCTTTAGAGTACGGACTCATCTCTAAAATTGTAGAGACTTATAAGGACCTCTAAGATTTTTACTTGCAATAAGGCTTGGTGTCATCTATAAAGGTGCGCCAAGTCATTATTTTGACTAGTGAATGCGAACGTGGTGGAATTGGTAGACACGCTGGTCTCAGAAGCCAGTGGGCGAAAGCCTGTGGAGGTTCAAGTCCTCTCGTTCGCACCATAGGGCTAAATTCGAGTTACACTGAGCCGGAAAATTGCGAAGTAAATTAGATGTATGGCTCTTAATTCGACATTACGCAGTAACTCAGCAATGCTATGGCATTATACCAAACCGTACCTTGCGGTTATGGTATTTGCTACAGTCCTTGGTGCCTTCCTAGGCCTGATTTCAGCCATGATCGGAACCTTTATTGGACCTGCGCTACAGGCTATTACATCTCCAAAAGACCAGTGGTTTGAGTATTCGTTACTTTTAGGACACCGTATAGGGCCTATCGTGTCTAACTGGTCCGGAAAAGGGGGGCTTACTCAGGCAGAATTGATTGCTTTAATCCCCGGTACGTTAATATCATTAGCTACCGTTAAAGCAATGGTATCATTAGCCCAATGGTACTTATGGGAAGTTTCGGGTGAAAAACTTGCGGTCAAAATTCGCGAGGATCTCGCAACTTTTTTTATTCGCTTATCTCCTACTAAACGAAAAAATCCCTCTATAAATACGAATGAGGATATGCTCGGTACTGCTGTAACGTCAGATATCAGACAAGTTAGGGATTACTTAGTGCACTTTTACGGCGGACTTCCTCGGGAGCTCTTTCAAATTATTTCACTATCCTGTACGCTCATACTCTTGTCCCCTAAACTCACCATCATCTTTTTTCTCGTCATTGCACCAGCAGGAGTCTTGGTCAGCCGGGTGGGCAAAACTCTCCGTAAAAGAGCCGCCAAGGCTTTAAGCGACAATTCTATGTTAGCTGAATGGTTGCAACAAAGATTATTAGGGGCAGAAACAATTAAGCATTTTGCCACTGAATCATTAGAAATAAAAAACATGAATGCACTCAATAGCGACCTCTACTTACGATTTGTCAAAGCAGCCAAAACAAAGGCTCGAACCTCGCCCATCCTTGAAGGATTTGCCGCCATTGCCATTGCTTCCGTCTTAGTGATTGCACTTTCAGATATCGCACAAGGCACCACAACCGGTGCAGTAAATCTTTCGTTCTTTGCAACTCTCGCCCTATTATCACAGTCTGCGGCAAAACTAGGCCGCTACTTAAACTCAAGCAAAGAGGGCGCTGCTTCAACATCCCGGATTCGAGCATGCCTGAAAGCCTTTTCTGAGAACTCTCAAGACATCGTACAGACCAGGGCACACTTTGCAAACACACCAAGCTTAGAATGTAAAAACCTTACGGTTCAATATGACTCCCAATCTGAACCAGCACTTAACAATTTTTCTTTTCAATTTTTACCCGGCAATATTTATTGTCTTGCAGGCCATTCAGGCGCAGGAAAATCAACTTTATTCAACGCACTTCTTGGACTCACAAACCCAACTGCAGGCAAAATTTCTTGCTATTTGCCTAGTTCAGAGCACATTATTGGCTATCTTCCACAAAAAGTGCTTTTATTTCGGGGAACTATTTTAGAGAATATTTCTTACCCCCAAACACAGCCCAACCTAGAAAAAGCACACAAGGCCTTACAGGAAGTGAATTTAACACCCTTAGTTGAAACTCTTCCTCAAGGACTCTCAACCATCCTTGGTGAAGGCTTTCAAGGACTTTCAGGCGGACAAGCGCAGCGCCTTCTGCTTGCGAGGCTGATATATCATAACACTCCCATCATGCTCATCGATGAAGGCACATCGGCATTAGACCCAGAGACTGAATCGGTTATTCAGGCCTGTCTTCGTAAATTAGCTGACAGCGGCAAGGTGATCATAACAATTGCACATAGACAAAGTGTCGTCGACAAGGCTGATCACATTCTTTTATTGAATAAAGGAACACTAGTTACCAGTGGTCCTACTCAAGAGGTGACTCAGAGTCGACTTTACTTGGATCTGTTTTCTCATAGGGACAATTAAGGCACCCACTACCACAGCAGCTACCCCTTTTTAAATGATATTCTCTGGTGAACACCATAAGACCATCGTCATTAAAATAGTAATCTACGCCTTCTATTAACATACAATCCACGTTATAATCGCTTGAGCCAAGGAGTGACAATGTTCCCAAAATCTGACCATTGTGACGGTACCAAATTTTTTAATCCCTGGGGAGTTCATATCAAAAAAACCCTGGGTGAGCTTATCCGCTGGAAAAAAGACGGAACCCCCAAACCTTGGCCAAGCGGTTACGTTAAAAACTTAGGCATTCCCCAGATCTCACCCCCATCCGATCAATCTCTACTCATCACCTATATTGGGCATGCCACCCTACTTCTTCAATCTAAAGACGAAACAGTGATAACCGATCCACAATTTAGCCGCAGAGCTAGCCCAACACAGCTTGCAGGACCAAGCCGTAGCAGGCTTCCAGGTTTAAGCATTGAAGAGCTTCCCAAAATCGACAAAGTACTTATTAGCCATAATCATTACGACCATATGGACCTACCCTCACTTAAGTCCTTACAAAAAGCATTTAATCCATTATTTATAATGCCGTTAGGAAACAGCAAATACCTAAAAAAAGCTGGCATTTCGCCAACAATCGAACTCGATTGGTGGCAAAAACTTGAAAATATAACCTTAGTCCCAGCCCAGCACTGGTCACAGCGCGGCCTTAGGGACCGCAATGAAGCCCTCTGGGGTGGGTTCGTCTGTGAACTATCGAATAAAAAAGTCTTTTTCGCTGGTGATACAGGGTATGGACCCCATTTTAACTACATTTTTAATAACCTTGGCCCTATGGATGTAAGTTTGCTACCTATCGGTGCTTACGAGCCTAGATGGTTTATGAAGGATCAGCACATGAATCCCTCTGACGCAGTGAAGGCCCACCTTGATTTAAAATCAAAGCAGAGCATCGCGATGCATTTTGAGACGTTCCGCCTCACAGATGAAGGTTTTTTTGATCCAAGAACCACCCTGAAACAGGAACTACTCTCAGCAAGCATTAACTTACCCTCATTTTATATCCCGGAAACCGGTGCAACGCTGCAAGTCGAAGCCTAATTCGCACTTCAACTCCACCCCATCCTTATGCTAAGGACAAAGCCCGAAGCCGAAGGGAGCCTCAATGACTAAAGACATAAACATCAATGCTAATGGCCAAACCTTTTATGCAAAAGAAGGCCATACCATTTTAGAGGCCGCATTAACTGCAGATATCCCCTTTCCACATAGTTGCCGGGTCGGAGGATGTGGCACCTGCAAATGCCGTTTAACCAGAGGGCAAGTTAAAGAGCTTACACTTACAGATTATCTCTTAACCAAAGAAGAACTTGACGGTGGTTATATTTTAGCCTGCCAGAGTATTCCTCTTTCAGACGTATCTGTTGATTATGTAGTGAGTCCAGATGCTCCCCAGTTTCCGGTTAAAACGTGTGAAGGTATTATTTCGGACATTCAACCTTTAACTCCAGATATCTCGGAAGTAAGTGTCACGCTTAATGAGCCCCTTCCTTACCAAGGTGGGCAATACGCGTTGCTTTCCTTACCAGGAATCGAAAAGCCAAGAAGCTATTCCTTTGCTTCTAAACCGTCTACTGATTTACGTTCAATAAAGTTTTTTATTCGAAAAGTTCAAGGTGGCCAATTTTCAAACAAAATCACGGCCCCTGACATGCTTGGAAAAAAGATAACTGTTTCAGGACCGTTCGGTGACTTCTGGCTGCGCACTGCGAATGACCCCATTCTTTTCATCGCTGGTGGCAGCGGGCTTTCTGCAACACTTGCTATCTTAGAGGAGGCTTTGGCTAAAAAAATAGATCGTCCCGTGACTCTCCTCTTTGCAGCAAAATCAACAGATCACCTTTACTATCAAGACCACATCAAACATATCGCAAAGGCCTGGCCTAATAGATTTCATTATGCACCCGTCCTTTCAAAATCAGATGATTCATCTGAGGCACTGAAAGGGCATGTACAAGATTTTCTTAAAGACTGGTGCGAACCATCGTCTCATACCTACCTCTGCGGCTCCCCTGGCTTAGTCGATGATTGTCGTGCGACTCTGCTTGATCTAGATATCCCGTCATCGAGAGTCTATACCGACCGGTTTATCTCCCGCGAGGATCCTGCTAAACCTCAGGTAAGAGCTGCTAAAACAAAAACCGCAAGCCCATTCGACTACCTTAAATATTTTGCTATGCATGTTACGGCACTCCTCTGCACCTATGCCCTGCTCAAAGGAGCAGAATCTATCACCTACGCGCTTATCGCTTTTTTACTAGTTTTTACGCTTGGAGACTCCCTTTCCGGGGCAGATAATTCCACACTAAAGTTTCGTCGTCCGAAAGTTCTTACGTGGATACTTTGGGCTGCACTTCCTTGCCTGGTCATTTATATGTTTGCATTTGTCTGGAGTATGTCGCCAGGCGATCCCCTAGGTTTTGGCTCCTGGCTCGGATCTCTGACCTCCTATGATTTTATCTTAGCGAAGTCAGCCACAACCATCACCCAAAAGATCTTTGGCATCATATTAAGCGGTCTTTTAATCGGCCTACTTGGTACGATCACTGCTCATGAGCTTACACATCGTACCTGGGACAAAATATCCATGACACTAGGTAGGTGGTTACTCGCATTTAGCTTTGATACTATTTTTGCAATAGAGCATGTTTACGGCCATCATCGCTACATTGGCTCAGACATCGACCCAGCCACTGCACCACGTGGGCGGTCTGTCTACGCACATATTATTATCTCAACTATTAAAGGAAATCTAAGTGCATGGCATATTGAAACTGAGCGTCTTAAAAAACGTAATTTACCACAGTTATCGCTAAAAAATGCCGTCATCAGAGGCCATCTCATGAGCTTATTCCTTGTAGGCATCGCCTACCTGATTGGAGGAATTGACGCTGCGGTCTGTTTTACGCTCGCAGGACTTTGGGGCAAAGCCTTACTTGAAGTAGTAAATTATATGGAACACTACGGAATCGTTAGAGACCTTTCTACCCCTGTCGATCCAAGGCACTCATGGAATAGCACAAAGAGACTCAGCTCATGGGTCACATTTAACCTTACGCGCCACTCCCATCACCACGCGCAGGGAGAGGTGCCGTTTCAATCTTTACGGCCTTATCCCCATGCACCAGAAATGATCTCGGGGTATCTTGCGACTATTATACTCACATTGATACCACCACTATGGGAAAGACTCATGGCTCCTAAGCTTCAAGATTGGGATCAACGGTACGCCTCTCCCACAGAACGATCTTTAATTGCTAAGATGCTTTCTTCCCATTAATTTCAGCAAATAATGCGCTTAAAGCTGCAAGTGAAATGGGTTTCTCGATGACACCCTGCATCCCAGAAGCCTTGATTTGACGCTCAATATCAGATGCTACATTGGCGGTAACGGCATAAATTAGTGGCTTGGGATTAATCATCCTATCGAGATAAATCTCACGTGCCGCAGTGATACCATCCATAACAGGCATTTGAATGTCCATGAGAATAACTGTAAACGACGGGTCACCTTGAATAATTTCAAGCACCTCCCGACCATTGCGCGCTACTTCGATGTCACAACCAAGTCTCTCTAAAAGTTTGACAATCACTTTAATGTTTACTTCATTATCTTCAGCCACTAATACCCTCATTCCCTTTGTAGTGACCGCACCAGGGACTGGCAACTTTCCTAACCCTTTTTGACTATGGCCAGTTTCATTATTTCTATTCACAGGTATGATTACTGAAATTTTCGTCCCAACTCCTTTTTTCGAATCAATCTGCAACTCGCCCCTAAGGTGAGACACTAATTGCCGCACCGTTGCGAGCCCAATCCCCACCCCGCCATAGACCCGAGTAATAGACTGATCCTCCTGAGAAAACGGCGCTCCTACCTTTTTAGCGAAATCTTCACTCATGCCAATACCCGTATCCGTCACCGAAAACTCTAAACTGTCGCCCTTATCATCTTGGTGCCATAAAACAACAAACGACACACTTCCACGCTGGGTAAACTTAAATGCGTTACCTAAAATATTTAGTACAATCCGACGAATATGCCCTTCATCTGATAGAACCGACATCGGAATTTTTTGGTCAACAACTAAACGACCAGTGACCCCTCTATTGGGCTTAGAATTATCGAGACGATTAAAGATCTCAGTTACGACTCTTTGAACAGAAACCTCCTTAATAGTAACTTCTGCCCCATCTCGCCGCCCGACTGTAAACTCGAGAATTTCATCTACTATGGTTCGTAAGGCCGATGCACTTGATTTAATAATACTTAGTGTTTCCATTTGATCTTGATTAAGGGTGGTCCCATCTAAAACATCTGAAGCTCCGATGATTCCATTAAGAGGAGTTCTAATTTCATGGGAGACTGTCGCTAAAAATCGCGTTCGCGCTGCGGCTCGTTCTTCCACCTGTCTTTCAAGGTCCATATTTAGATCTAATAAGGACGTATTCGATTCACGAAGTTTTTTCACTAAATCATTGATTTGACTGGAAGCATGGTTAAACTGCGCTCTGAGTTCTTCAAACTCAACGATTTGCTCCGGGACTGATTCGTAAGTTAATGCAGAACTTTCAACCTCCGAAAGTCTTGCAGCTCGTTCTTTCATGCGACTGATCGGAGCAACAACCACCCGTCTCAGTGCGAAAAAAACAATTAAACCACACATAAATAGAAGCACGCCCTGAGTCGCCATTAATACTACAAATGACCTTAATTCTTTTTGTAAAAGATTGGGTGGATAGTATGTGAATTGGACAGATCCTATGTCTTTTACCTGCCCTACATTGTCGGGAATACGAATCGGCTCAGAAGCAAAAATATATTTTTGCAGTTCATCTCTTGAATCACTATTCATAACCTCATACTTTGTCGTACCCTTACTATCGACCAGCCTTATCCGTTTGACACCTTCTAGCTTTTTACCTGCATCTAACAGAAACTTTATCGAGCTTTCGTCAAATTGCCAGAAGGGCATGGCGACTGACGTCGCAAAATACTCCGTTGTTTGCTTCATCTGAGCTGCATGTTCCACATGCGCGTCCCTATCCACATGCTGCCAAGTCCAAACTCCCGTTACCAATAAAGACAGTACGAACGCCGCAGCAAACGCCACGCTCACAGCCGTATTAAGTCTAATTTGATGACCTGGTGATACCATTGCATAGGACTCTTAGTTAAAGACCCTTTGATTATCGTCCATTCCCATAGGACATTGAGTGCTATAGATCCCATTTGACCGGCTAGACTTTCGGAATCATTGTCTAAAATTGATTACCTTGATATAATTCCAGTCATCAATTCTCAAAAGAAAGGCTACGATTATGCGCCTATTATTCTCATTGATGTTGCTATTTCATCAAGCCACCGTATGGGCATCAGCTCCCATTAAAGTATTTTTTGACAATGGATCGGTTCCATTTATGTCGGGCAATGGCAGTGATGCCAAAGGAATCTACCCCGCCATAACAAGCGCTATCGTGAACAAGGCCAATCTTAAAAGTGAATTTATAGGAGTTCCCTGGAAGAGAGCTTTACAGTCCGCAGAGCAAGGTGAGGGCTGGGTCGGCGGTATCGTTAAAACCGAGGAAAGACTTAAAACCTATGTTTTTACTGATGCGATCTTTAGCGAAGATGTGGTCGCGTTCACCCTAAAAGGTGGAAAAAAAATTAAGTCAATGGCAGATCTTGCCGGTTTGCGCGTTGGATCAAACCGCGGATGGAGTCATGGAACTGAGTGGGATAAACTCAAATCTGAAGGAAAAATAACGATTCTTGAGTCAGAAAATGCGACGACAAACCTGCAACGTTTGCTAGACGGGGGTATTGACGTCTATATCACAGTACGCGAAGATGGCCTCTATGCGGCAAAATCATTAAAAGATGGTAACAAAATTGTGACCGAGGGGTCTATCCTCGCTAAGAACACAACACACCTCGCCATTGGCAAAGCAAGTGCTAAGAAAGAGGTTCTTGCAACGCTAAATAGTGCGATTAACGCACTCACTAAATCCGGTGAACTAGCTAAAACAGGCCAAGCTTTTCTCAAAGCCCAGTGAAGCATCCGCTAGAGCTAAAGACTCGGCGGTTTTCTGGTCGGAGGTTTCATAAAAAAAGCCCGGGATAACTCCCGGGCTTTTAACAGTCATTATTTCTCAAGCACTGCTTTTAACTTCTCGGCTAACTTCGGTGCGACCTGGAAAAGGTCGCCTACGATCCCGTAGGTTGCGACCTTGAAAATAGGAGCCTCAGGATCTGTATTCACCGCAACAATGACCTTCGAAGTACGCATACCAGCCATATGCTGGATGGATCCACTGATCCCACAAGCGATATAAAGGTTGGGGTTCACTGTTTTTCCAGTTTGCCCTACTTGCATATCATGGGTCGCATACCCCGCATCAACAGCTGCCCGCGATGCCCCGACAGTAGCACCCAATAGGTCGGCAACCGGCTGTAGCACTTTAAAGTTATCGGCACTACCTAACGCTCTCCCGCCTGAAACAATCGCTGACGCTTCGGTTAAATCAAGTTTCTCACTTGCACCTTTGCGCACTTCAAGTGTCTTTAAACGATTGCCAGCAACAGGGGTAAAACTTACCGCCGTAACCGCTGCGTTACCACTACCTGATTTTAAAGGTTTTACCGAATTAGCGCGCAGGGAAACAAACTGCACACTAGAGTCCTGCACTTCAACCTTCGCAAGAACCTTGCCTGCATACATCGGTTTAACTGCATTCACATTCCCACCGCTAAGCTCAACCGCAGTCACATCACTGACAATTCCCCCGTCAAGGCGAGCCGCCAGCTTAGGAAACACGTCTCTTGTCATAGGAGCAGCAATGCCCAGAACTACATTAGCAGCAAAGGATTTAATCGTGTCTTCAAGTGCTTTTGCATACTCTACAGAGTTATAATGCGCTAAAGCATCATGATCTGCGACAAACACTGTGTCTGCACCGTATCCTTGCAGCTCACTAGCCAAACCAGATACCCCTTTGCCGACGACAACCGCCGCACAATGACTCGCACTTCCTGCAAGCTTCGCACCCGCTGTTAAAGCTTCGAGGGCCGAAGATTTAATCTTGCCACCGCGTTGCTCGATAAATACAAGAACCTTCATAGGACCCCCCTTAAATCACTTTTGCTTCTTCACGAAGAAGTTTAACAACCTTCTCAACCATGACTGCCACATCCTCACCTTTAAAGATTTGACCAGCTGGTTTCTCTGGAGGAGGGGTATAGCCCTTAATCTTCACTTTAACCTTTGAACTTCCAATATCAAGCCCTAGATCTCCTGGCTTTTTAACGTCAAAAGGCTTTTTCTTAGCTTTCATAATCCCAGGCAACGACGTAAATCGCGGCGTATTCAAAGACTTATGAGCACCAAATACAGCCGGCAGCCCTACCTCGTAAACCTCGACCTGGCCACCCTCAACTTCTCTCTCAGCGGTAACAGTCTTACCATTCAACGAAAACTTAGTCACAACATTGACAGACGGCCAACCCAGCAATTCCCCAACCATCGTGCCAACATGCATATTGTCGTCATCGATCGCTTGTTTGCCTGCAAATACTAAATCCGCTTTTTCAGCGTCCACAACCTTAGCTAATACTTTCGCGACTGTTAATGAATCCGCATGCTCTAAGCCTTCGTTGCTGACTAAAACCGCACGATCAGCACCCATAGCCAAGGCCCTAATCATAGGTTCCCGTGCCGAGTCATTGCCAAAACTAACAACCACAACTTCTCCAGCACCTGCTTTTTCCTTAACTTTGATTGCCTCTTCAACCGCAAACTCATCGTAAGGGTTAGCAATAAATTTAAGACCTGCTGCCTCAATTTTTGAGCCATCTGCAGAAATCTGAATTTTTGATTCAGTATCAGGTGTTTGCTTTAAAAGGACCAAAACTTTCAATGGCGGTTCCTCCAAAAAAAAATAATCAAATGGATAGGCTTTTAATTTACTTTGCCCATCACTTGCATCGCTTTCTTTACACCAGCACCAAGCTCAAAGGAATATCCTTCTTCGTGCAAAATAAATTCAAGCGCTGCTAACCCGTCTAATACATCAAACCGACTCACAAACCCTAGATGAGCAAAGCGAATAATTTTGCCTTTTAGCTCATCCTGCCCACCCGCAAAGAACATCCCAAACCTCTGCCGTAACCTTTTTACTAATCTCGAGCCGTTAAGATGCTCAGGAACAGTAATTGAAGTTAAAGCATTCGATGGGGCTGTCTCAGCAAACAGTTTCAGCCCCAGAACCTTAACAGCCTCACGGGTTGCCTCGGCGAGAAGTTGGTGCTGCGCCAGCATAGCCTCGATGCCAACTTTATGGATCGTATTTAAAGCTTCGTTTAAGGAAAAAATAAGCGAAAGGGCAGGAGTCCAGGCAGAACGCCCTTCTTTTTGACCTTTCCTTTCTTTGGCTAGATCAAAATAAAACCGAGGGCGATGGGACAAATTAGCCCAGGCTCGGTCTGACAACGCCACAAAAGCGAGTCCAGGGGGCATGCCAAAGCCCTTTTGACTCCCAGCACACACCGCATCAATTCCCCATTTGTCCATGCACATGGCATGAGCACCCAACGAAGAAATGGCATCAACGCAAATGAACCCCTGGTACTCACGCCGAATGTCACGCGCCATGCCTTCAACATCATAATAGGCACCGGTCGAGGTTTCATTCGCCTGAAAAAATAAAGCTTTAGTCTTTGATTGAGACTTAATGGCGGAGATAATATCAACCGCCTTCGGAGCATAACCATTTTGAACTTCGACTAACGTCACCTTGAGCTGGTAAGCTTCAGCGAGCTTAAGCCATCTCTCACCAAATTTACCACCTTTAACAATGACGACTTCGTCGCCGACATCCGTCAAATTGGTGACAATGGCCTCCATGGCGCCTGTACCTGAAGATGTCAGAATTAACGGATTTTCTTGGCATCCAAACAAGGGCCTTAACCGTTCGGCACATGCCTTAAAAACCTCAGAAAACTCTTCGCTTCGATGGTAAATTGAAGTGATTGTACCGGCATGACTCACCTGACTAGGAACAGGTGTTGGCCCAGGACAAAATAACCGATCAGTTGTAAATAAGTCGCGTTCACTCATGCCCACAACATCGCTGAATCTGGCATGGGATGCAACCCTAAAAATGACAAAAGCACAAAACTTTTACAGCATAGGGACTGCTAAAGATTGCCCTGGTTTTAGGCGCGTGGGTTTTAAATCTGGGTTTAAACTTAAAATTTCTGAAACTCTCACTCGATAGGATTTTGCAATCCTGCCCAGAGTCTCTCCCCTCTTCACCGTATGAACCTGAACGTCAGATAGTTTCACCTGTGCCAACTCACTTTGCATATTTGCATAATCTTCATGGTATGCCTCATGGAGCCTTAACTGGTACCCTCCTTTTTGCGGCGGCGTCACCTGCCGTAATAATTCAGGGTTCCAACGAGCCAACACTTTTCCAGGTAAGCCTAACTTGAACGCAATATCATCTAACTTTACGGGCTTTTCCACCAAAACAGTGCTTAGGGGGAGTTCATCGGCTTCA
>JACCDO011227971.1_pt1 | contig 12944 bp, 16 predicted proteins | sample 7446101 | NCBI WGS metagenome assembly JACCDO01 (sample SAMN15323440, study PRJNA562643) | freshwater metagenome | isolation source: river surface water | place: USA:Blue River Watershed | collected 2017-08-16
AACAAGAATATGAAGATTATCATGTTAAAAAAAGTAATTATAATAATGAATTATTAGTATTAAAATGTGAGATTTGCGGAGCAAAGAAAAAATTAGAATCTCATCATATTGAACCACAAAGGAGTTGTGATAAATTTAAATCAATCGAAAATCCTCATATTAAAAGGAATGCAGAATATAATTTAGTTATTTTATGCAGTAAATGCCATGATTCTCACGATAGAGGTGAAATAAATATTATTGGTTGGCAAGAAACTAGCAATGGACGACAATTACAGATTGAAGTAAAATAAAATATTATTATTAATCTTTTCTTTCATGGGAATCATTGCATACTAATGCTTAAATATGTTAGTAAAATAAGCCCACATACCAATACCTATAAAACATTTTGATAAAGTATCCAATATATTATATGAAATATTTTTAAATTTTTCATCTAAATTAGCAACAATACCATATAACATCCAGATAAATACAAATATTCCATATATTATATTATTTGATAAAACTTGTTTATTTTTAATATAGAATATATAAATAAAGTAAAACATTAAAATAAAGAATAAGAATCCAAGAGCTACTCCAAGTTTTTTATTTATTTTTCCAATTTCTCCAAGATATCCAAATAGTAACATTAAATAATTAAGAATTACTAATAATAGAAAATGTTTTAAATTAACATTTCTATCTCCATTTAAATTGTAACTTAAAAATAATGTTAAACTTAGTATCATAAGAGGAGTAGTCATTGACCAATCTGTATACCTTACTAATGTAATTTCTCTATAATCTAATTTATTGTTATTTATAGTTGTTATAAAAGTATTATAAAAATACGCAGCAATTATAGATATACATGTTTCTACATTCATAATATGTCTAATAGCAGGATCTGAAGTTGTTATTGCTTCTATAAAAGTAATTGTCCCAGTTGTCATTAATAATGCATAAGGTATATTAAATGACTGTAATATAATATCATTATTAATCATATATTATTAATATATAATATAAAATAATAATATTTAATATCAAGAAATAAACATAGGAATTACATAAATATTCGAAATAAATAAACTATTATAATTATATATTAAATGGATTATAAATATAAATATTTTGAATATAAGATGAAATATTTTGAATTGAAAAATAAAATTAAACAAAACGGCGGTGGTGATTTTCCACAATATCAAGTTGAAAATTCATATCCTATTTACAATGAAGCATTTAATAATCTACCAATACAAAATGAAAGACTAGCATTGCGTAATTTACCAATACAAAATGAAATTCAATCATTTCCTCATGTATATCCATCGGCTGAAAGAGAATTAGAATATGTGCGTAGTGGTAAACCGCCGATTGCATTAGCATCTGAATATCAATATTTTGATAATAAAGAATTTCAAGAATCACCTAGAACACATAAATTTAATAAAGGTGATATAGTTGAACATGTTATTTTAAAAAAGACTGGGGTAATTAATAGATTTAGAAAATCAATTGGTAAATTTAACTATTATATTGTAAATTATGATGATGGTTCATTTCAATCATTAGAAGATGAAAATAATTTAATTAGAGTATCTTCATATAATCCAAGCGAACCAAGTGGACCTAGTGGGCCATATGGACCAAATAATTATAATCCAAGTGGACCTAGTGGACCAAATAATTATAATCCAAGTGGACCTAGTGGACCAAATAATTATAATCCATATGTTCAACAATATTCATACAATACACCATTATATAATGAACCATCTAGAAACTATGATTTGAAACAATTAATTAAATCAAAAAGAAAATCAAAGAAATCTAGTAAAAAATCAAAGAAAATTAGCAAAAAAAAATCAAGTAAATCGAAAAGAAAATCAAAGAAGTCTAACCGCAAATAATTGATGATTATTATTAAAACAAATAAAGAATATTTATATTATAATAATATAAATAATGTCGTGCAAAAGAGAAATATTAGATATATATACAATTATTACTGAAGATGATATTTACCCATGTAAAAATAATAATTGTAATTATTATCATAAATCATGTTCTAAACATGCATTAATAGATGCTATATTTTTTCTTCAATTTGATAGAGTAAAAGAATTAATTGATAATATGACTAATGAAGATATTATTAATATGAGAATTTGGAAAAGGAATTTATTAGAATATATTGAGAATGAAATGAAAGGAACTTGGACAAAAGATATAATGACATTAGGTAATATTAGACCAGATAATAATGAATTTAATTCTGATATTTTATTAAAAGTAAAAGAAATTCTTCAATATATATTTAATAAATGTCCAGAATTGTTAAATAAAGAATCAAAAATAAATAATTTATTAATATAATTAATAGAATTATTATAATCCTATACGATCCTTATATATTTTAAAAGATGTTTCAATATTAGGTCCAAGTGATTCAACAACTGTGCCATTATTTATAACCAGATGGTCAGTTTCATAATTAGGTAATTCTATATGAAAATATTTGATTATTTTATTACGTTTATCTTGTTTAAAATTAGGATTTTTACAAGGTCTAATCCATCTATTTCTATATTTAATTAAATGGTTTCCAGATATTTTAATATCTTCTGTTGGATAATTTCTACCAATACTATTTCTTGGTATAATATAAGGAAATGTTTTATAGTTCCCTATAACTTTTGTTGAAAAAATACTAATAATTGGGACTATTCTATTATCATGTGTTAATATTAAATCATTATTTTTTAATTTTTGAATTAAAACATAACCGTCTGTTGTTAATACTTTTGTATTAAATGTTAAACATGGTAAATTATTTGATATCGTAAATGTAGCAGATATAGAATTTGTTAAATAATATTCACCACCTGTTACTGTAGCAGTAATTGTCACTGTTCCTGGTTTTAACATTGTAATTTCACCTGTTGTATTATCAACAGTTGCAATAGTTGTATCACTACTACTATATGAAACTGTTCCATAACCTACAGTTACAGTAGGTAAATTTGGAGTAAATGGAATATCACTAAATGTTTGGTTACTAATAGTAAATGATGAAAATGCAGATATACCCTTTAAAATATCATCATCTAAAGTCCATCTCCAATTATTTTTATAATAATTTGTAAAACTATAAAATGTATATGTTGGATTAAATGTAATTGTATATGAATCAGTTCCTATTTTAGCACCAGCTGTATTTGCAGATGCAGCAAAAGTATTATAATCTGTAAATTTAGAAAAATTATTTAATGTAGGATATATTGCTCCAATTTCACCATAAATATTGGTTAAATTAATTCCTAAATTTAAAACATTAACATTAGATATAGTAAATGCAGTAGGTAAACTTCCTCCAAAATAACTGGATAAATTATATGAATAATTTGCTGCTTGACCTGCATTACTTCCATCTTGTGCATATGTTATATTACTAACAGCATAAAATTTATTAATAGTTAATGGTCCATTATTTCCTAAATATTTACCAGCTATAATTCCAGAACCTTCACTCATACTACCATTAAATAAACAATATGAGTTGGTTATATTTACTGTGTTTGATATACCAGACCCAACAAATGCACCAGCTGATGAACCTAATGTAATAACATTACTATTAATTAGTGGATCGCTATTACTATCACTCACAACTGATAAACATTCATCAATAGTATTAATATTACCAGAAGTGTATGATATATAACCAATAAGAGGTCCTGCATTTTGTCCTATTTTACCAAACATTTTAGTTGAACATTTTATCATATTAATTACAAGTACAGAACTTCCTGCATTATTATACACTAAACCACCACCATGATTATTAATATTACCAAATAATTCCAAATGACAGTTTTCTAATTTAATATAACCCTCTACTTTAGCGATAGCAACATTTATATTAACAGTAGCTTTAATAAATAAGTTTTTAATAATAGTTGGTTTATTATTACCACCAAAAGTATTACCTGCATAAAATAAACCATTAAAATCATCTTCCTCTATAGTAATTGTTTTATTATTACCATCAATTATGACTTGATGAACATTATCAGAATAAGTTATATCAACTTGTGTCCATGTATTAACATTATCAATGGTAAAATCATTATTTAATGTAAAAGTTCTAACATTATTAACATCTAAATAACTAAAATTAACACCTAAAGCACCATCACCTGGTAAACCAAAAACATATTTATATTCACTTATTGAATTATTAAAATATATATTTTTAATATCTTCTCCAGATGATTCTAATATCCAGTTACCTTTTGGTTCATTTCCTACTAAACTATTTGAATAATTTATTCTAATATTAGGGAAAATATTCTTAATAGTTTCAATATCATCATATAAATATTCTAATGAACATGATATTAAATCAATAACTAATTCATTTTTATAATTAGATAAAAAATGTATAAATTCTTCAGTTAAAAATTTAGAATTTAAATATTTGGATGTTCCAAAAGGTATAATATTATTTTGAGAATGCCAAATAAAACCTATTCTACTAATATTTGGATAAAATATTAAATCATCTTTTATATCTACATTAATATATTTTTTAAATTTATCAAATTCTGGAATATTTCTATCAATAAAAATTATTGACATATAATATATTATACAAATAATTCTAATAATATATTATTCAGATGTTCTTTACGGCCTTTTAAATGTGTAAACCAACAGTTGACATTATTGCATTTCATTGGTTTATTTGTATCTCTTAATATTTTCCATGGTCTTTCGTATTTACATAACAAGGCAGGTATTTTAGTATGTTTTTTAATAGTTTTAATTCCTTGATGATTTTTAGGACAAATAGTAGGCGTATTTTTAAAAATACAATCAAATCCAAAAATACATTCTTCTTCTAATTCCAAATCATAAGGAGCATATTCATAAAATATAGGTGCATTATTATATGGTGCTATTTTATAGCACCTATTTTCTATATTTAATGTTTTAAATAATTGATGAATATTTAAATATTGTTCATTGTCGTATTCAATCATTAATAATAATAGATTCATAATTTATATTAAATAAATCAATTTTTCCCATAATATAAGACCAAAGGTCTTATATTATTAGAAAAAAACAAAGTTTTTTATTTTGGATATTTATTTATTACTTACTGCTAAAATTCTTTTCTTTTGTCTAGTTATTTTTGTTTGCAGTGTTTTAATTCTTACATGTAATGTAATATCTTTAGTTTCATTATATATAGTTTCCAATTCATTAAGCTCACTTAACATTTTAGTATAATTTTCAACAGATGTGTGATGTAGTTGTTTATATTTATCACATTTATATGATTTTTGATAATCTGAATTATATGTTTGGCTAATAAATTGTTTTTCATCAAAATCATTACATTTTATTGGTTTAGATATTGGAGCATTTTCGTTAGTTCCAATAATATTTTCACTAACACGAGTAATTAAATCAGAATGAAGTTTTCTAATATTGTTAAATACTATTTTAGCAATATTAGAATTTTCTATATTTTTTGAATTCATAAATTGAATTAATGATGATTCTGTTTGTTCCAACAAATAATCTAAATCCATTAATTCAGTAATATTTGCACTACTACTAATTGCATCAAATTGATTTAATGCCATTTTAAATATTAATTTAGTTTAATTTATATTATTATAAAATCAATTTTTTCTATTATTATTTAATGACAACAACTGGTGCACCTAGACCAAATGTATCAACTACAACCAGTGCTCCTAATGAGCAAAATAATGATTATAAAACAACATTTTCACAAGAAGAAAAAAATCAAATCATAGAATATAATGTGATTTTATATAAAAAATGTAATGAAATAATAATATTACAATACATTCATTCAATTATATCAATATTCTTAGTTCTTGCAATAATTTATGTATTTTATATAATTCTTAAAAGAAATCAATAAAATTATACCTCATTCTTAAATTTATTAATTCTATGACCGTTAGGACAAATATTTTTATATAATAATAAATAACGTTCAATACATTTTGAATGGTAAAGTTTATTGCATGGACAATGTAGAAGGGTAGTATATTCAGATTTTAGACAAGGTTTATTACATACCCAACAATTATTATCAGTAATAATTGGTAATAATTTAATATTTGAAAAAATAGGTAAATCATGAGAATAATTAAATAACATATGATTAATATAATATGATGATAAATACAATATTTCAGTAACAGTATAATAAAATGAAACAATTAAAAATGCGAGTGTGCATAATGTTAAGCATAATGAGAAAAATACTTTAAATATATTATTATTAGATAGAGTATCATATATATTATTATTTGTCCAATAGTCTATACAATAAAAAATAGATGAAGTCATAAATACAAATGTGTTTAAATATAAAATATATTGATAATATTTTCTATTTGATGGATAATAATTTTGGTAAAGATATAAATTTAAATTATGTTTAATTTCAAAATATAAATCATTAAATATAATGTAATTGTAAATACTTGTAGAAATACTTATACACAATAACATTAAATTTGAAATATTTAATGTTAATTCAATTGTATAAAATTCATAAAAATTAATCAATGTTAATATGAAAATTAATACTGAGTTATTTTTAATTGATGCCATTTATTATATAATTTTAATAACTATATAATAAAATATCAATTTTTCTAATTTTTATGGGGATAGGAAAAGTAATACTTTTTCTTAATAATTTATAATAGATTTATTAGATAATAATTCCATTGTGCAAAATGTACCACTATGTAATAAAATAGCTCTAAGTGCTGCAAATGAAAAACCTTTATAAAATTGTTTTAATCCGCCTGTATTATATATATTTTTAATTATATCTCTGATATTTGTTTTATTTGTTTGCGATTGAATAATTGTTTTTATTCTATCTTGTGGATAAATAAATATCCAAGCAGTAATTCCACTAATTCCACCAAATATAAAACTTGCTGGAATACTAATACTAGTATTAGAATTAGAATTAGAATTATTATAAAAATGGTTTTTTAATCCTTCATATGTTGAAAAATAAATTGCAAAACCAGGTATTTCACGAGTGAAAGTCGCAGACAATCCTTTAAATATGAAATTTGGTTTTAAACAATTAGATAAAATAATTTTTTGATTTGTTTGTTTCATAATTTTGATTCTCTCATAAGGAGACACAATAATAGATGCGACCAAACCAGAAATAGCACCACTTAATGGAATATTATTAGATATATTTTTAACATAATTATACGTTCCAAAAACTAATGCTTTTTCAAGACCAACTCCAAATAATGGAGATGTAATTCCTTTGTATAAGTTAGATACAGAATATTTAAATTTAATATTATTATTTTTCTGTGTTTGATAATGTGTTTTAATAGAATCTACTGGATGGGATAAAATAATTCCTGTCATTCCACTTATACAACCTTTAATATAATAATTATCAATCATTATATTTAATAAAGTTAAATATTTATATATTTATTATAATCTTTGAATATTAACTAAATAAAATAATAATCCAATAACAACAATAAATATAACATTTAATATCATTGCTATCATATTATTATCAGCATCATTGACATTACTATATAATCCAAAAGTATTTAATGCTAAACTAATTATAACTAATATTTGGTGAATTAATGTAAACATAAATATTAATGCAATACTATAGTTATTCATATTTTTCTTTAATTTTAATATATAAATTAAATACATAACAATACAAATAACTGATATTACTATTGTAGGAATATTTAAACTTAAATTTGATATTAACATAATATAATATATAATATATAATATATTATAATTATGATACAATTATCATTAAATGAATTAACTAAATTTAATATTTTTTCCGTTTTTTCTAAATTTATGATTCAAAGCGGTGCTTTCTCTTTCATTATTGGTACAACAATTGGTTTCGGTGCAACCAATATTGTTAAATCACTTAAAACTGATTTATTAGATAACTATATATTTAGTGCCTTTAACTTAAAAGGTAATAATTTAATTAATTTCTTATCTACTATAATTGAATTAATTATACTAGTTTATATATTATATTTAATATATAATTATTTATTCCCTGATATTTATAAATTATCTGTTCAAAAATCTGAGGATGAGAAGAAATGGAGAAATGGTATTCTTACAGCATTAAATGATATCAATACTAAATTAACTAAAAATTAATTATTACGTTTATGTATATTATATTTATATAAAGATATAAATATGATAGAAATACAAAAAAAAAGTAGAGCTAATATAAAAATAGATTATGGTTCTATTCCAATAAAAATCATATCAATTTTTATATTTATAATAATTCTTTTTATAAATTCATGTTTATTAATATTACCATTATCTATAATAGGTAAATCTAAATTTGGATATTCTTTAGCACGTGATTTAGTTCAACAACATTTAGATTTATTTTATAATTCTTTTAATTCAAAAATAAAATATTCAGGTAATATAAAAATAACTGATAAAGTAGATATATTAGTGTGTAATCATGTTAATACATTTGATTTTGCAATATATTTATCTGTATTAAAACAGTTTTCAAATAAAGAAGTTTATTTTATATGTAGAGATAATTTAAAATTTATACCTTTCTTTGGATTTTATTTAAATTTTTTTAATTTTATTAGAATAAAAAAAAATATAGATACAGATAAAGATATTTTAATAAATTATATTAATAAAATAGATAAAGGTATTATAGTTATTATGCCAGAAGGTACTAGGTTTACAGAAGAAAATCATAAAAAATCTCAAGAATTTAGTAAAAACAATAATTTACATATTTTTAATAACTTGTTGTATCCAAAAATGAAAGGAATTCACATAATATGCGATATATTAAATAAAAATAATAAATTAGGTAATATTATAGACTTTACTATTAAAGTCGATAATATGTTTTTAAAGAAAAGTCATTTAGAAGACATGATTAAACATAATCTTGGCAATTCATTTGTAGTTATTAATAACTATAAAATGAAACACATGGATAATTATGAATTATTTAAAAAATATTTTCTTAAAAAATGGATTATAAAAGATAATATTTTAAATAATACTAATAATTATAAATATAAGACAATAAATCCATATGTTCCTTTCTATAAAATATTTTTAATAATTAATATAATATGTGTATTTATTAATATTATTAAATCTTCTAATTATATTATATTACCTATTGCTTTAATAATTATGTATATATTTACAATGATAAATAAACAGAATTAATATTTACTCTTGATTATCAGTTATATTATCAACATCATTTACATGTTGAAATCTTTTTGTTATTGGTATAAAATTAATAAATGTTTTATGTAGTTTATCATTATCTTTAAATATTAATTTTATAAATATATTCTTATCTTCTTTTAATTTTATCATAAATTGCGGTATTTCACCATCTTGTTTAACAATTTGTCCTTTAAAATGAAACATATTATCTCCCCATATTTCAATATCAATAGTTAATGTTGAATAATTTTTAAAAAAATGAGTTGGCATATTAATTGCTAAAAAATTAGATATTGAGTTAATTTTCTTTTTTTTTCTTTCTAAAGTTTTTTCATCAATTACTTCTGTGTATTCAGTTACCTTTCTTTGTGTGAAAAAATAATCTATATTGTTTTCAATTGAATTAACGTTATTAATTTGATTTAACCATTCAGATTGATTATCTTGTGTTAAGTATGACATTAACTATTAATATAATAATCCTTTAATTAATGTCATAATAAAACAGATATCCAAAATAATAAAACCAAAGGTTAGAAATATTGATTTATAATAATAATAAATATAAATTAATATATAATTAATTATATAATAATGGAACCTATAATAGTTTATACAGACGGTGCTTGTTCAAATAATCAAAATAAAAAAATACGCAAAGGTGGGTATGGTGTGTTTTTTGCAGATAATGATAGTAGAAATTGTTCAATAAAATTGACAGGTGATAAAATAACAAATCAAGTTGCTGAATTATCTGCTGTTTTATATGCTATTGAGAAATGTTTAGAAACAAATACGAATACGAATAGTATTATTAGTATTATAATTAAAACTGATTCAATGTATATTATTAATAGTATCACTCTTTGGTGTAAAGGTTGGGAAAAAAAAGGATGGAAAAAATCAGATGGTGGGAATGTTGAAAATTTAGAACTAATTAAAAAAATTTATAATTATTATATTACAGATGGTATTAATATTAAATTTAATCATGTGCGTTCTCATTTAACTGAACCTCCTAAAGATTCAAATTCGCAAAGCGAATGTAAATATAAAGATTGGTATGGTAATATGATGGCAGATAAACTAGCAACAAATGCTGCAAATTAATAAATTAATTTATACAATATATTATATGGGGTCATCTAAAACTACTCGTTTAAGTGGCGGAGTTAGAAGAAAATCAAAAACACCTGTTAAAAAAAGTAAAAGTCATAAAATGTCTAAAAAAAGAATGTCTGGAGGTGCTAAAAAAACATATAAAAAAACATCTAAAAAATCATCTAAAAAATCATCTAAAAAAACAAAACGTGTTCGTAAATTAAAAGGCGGTAATCCATTTACACCTGACCAACAAAAGAAAGTTGATACATTCAAAGCTCTTGTAGCTACATCAGATTCATTATCTAAACTATTCTGTAAATTAATTTCTCCAAATGGAAAAGAAGTATTTTCTTTTGAAAAATTAGATCACGATTTAATAACTAAAGCAACTTCTTATTTAATAAATAATAAAGATGATCCTTCTAAAAAAGAATTTAGAACTCAAGCTTTTGGCTGTATACCAAAAGATTCTTTTGGATACAAAGATAAACTTGGCGCATTTTTAGGTTTAAATGCAAATCCATTATATGAAGCAATGTCTGCTACATGTAAAACTTCTGAATATAATCGTTTAGATCCAAATAGACATACATATGAGGTATGTTCTTTAGATCAAGTAACTAAAAAATAAAAAAATTAGCTAATATTCTTCTGGATTAATTTATTAATACTATCAAATAAATCTACATATTCATTAACGATCTCTGTTAAGATATCTTTAATATTATCTTTTTTGTTCAATTCATAATGAAATATAATTTTTTTATCAAGTAAATGTGGCGCATTATAACCAGCAAATTTTACTAATTTGTGATTTTGTAAACCATCAGAAATCAAATTACCTAATGTATGATCTCCATCATTAAGTTGCAATTTACCACTAATATCTTCTTTATCTGGTATAAGTGTTAAAAAATTAGTTAATATCATTTTAATATTATCAAATGCATACTGTAAAATTTTCTTTTCATTTAATTGCCCACGTGATTCAATAAATACATCATAATCATTTTCGCTATTCATTTTATAACTAAAAATAGATACTGGTGAAAAAATACTATTTTGTTCTTCAATACCTAATTCTGTAATAGCAGACATTTTAAATTTTTGTTTTGGTTGTAGTTTAATAATAGGAATATTAATATTATAAGGAGAACTAATTTGTTTTTCAGAATAATAAAATTTACAATCATTTGTCCCAACTGTAACGATTTCTTCTGTATTATTAATATAATCAACATACATAGTTAATTGTTTTAATGAACTACTATTAATATTATCATTATCATTATTAATATTTAATTCATCTAAAGTTAAATCTTCGGTTTCTTTATCTATATTCTTTTTAACGGGAATATAAATAGGGTTATCAGAGAATATACCAAATACAGGCATATTTTTAATTCTATTACTCATATAATTATTATTAAAAACACTTGTATTCTCTGAAATAGTAATTTTATTAAAAACATAAATAGGAATACTAGTTAAAATTACACGACGATATGTATTAATAATAGTATAATTAACACCTTTAATATTAAATTCCAAACGTGAATTCATTTGGTCTTTATCCCATGAAATTTGTTTAATAATCACTTTACTCATTATTATAATATATTGTAAATCTTTTTATATTAATAATATCAATTTTTCTTTGCGCTTCGCGCGAACAATAATTAGTTCAACAATATTAATTATATAAAATATAATTAATATGATTATTAGAAATATTGTAGCATTAATAGTAATAAAATTAATATTATTATTTAATACAGTTAATCCATTACTATTTTGTTCATATTTTATGGGTGATACAGAAAGAGAAATAAATAATGTTTTTGATGTAAAATTCGATATAGCTTCGATGATTTATACAAAAATATTAAAATCAAATATATATTATAAAGGTAACTATAGATCATCAGGTAGTAATAAAGTAGATATATTTATAGGTAATCATTTAATTTATTATGATTTTATGCCTTATATTACAATTATTAGACAATTTGATAATAGACCTATCTATTTTATTACTATGGAATATTTAATGAAAGTTCCTGGTTTAGGTATCTTAGCCTCTAATCATATTTTATTAGATTATAATAAAAATGATAATTTTAGAGGTAATTGCATGAGAGCTATAAATAATATAACAGAAGGAATAATTATAATTATGCCAGAAGGTCATTTAAGAAGACCAATTCATATAGAAGAATCTAATAAATATTGTAAAGATAATAATTTTCCTATATTAAAACATACATGTTTCCCTAAAATTAAAGGTTTATATACAATTATTGATATATTAAAAGAACAAAATAAATTAGGTTATATATTAGATTTTACTATTTATATGGAACACTTCAAACCAGAAAATACTGATAAAGAAATATTAAAAACTTTTATAAATAATAAATTTGGAAATACTTTTATTAATATTAAAACTCATAAATTAAATGATAATAATATAAATACTTATGATAATTTTAAAAAATGGTTTATTCCTATATGGTATA
>JACCDO010285242.1_pt1 | contig 12941 bp, 11 predicted proteins | sample 7446101 | NCBI WGS metagenome assembly JACCDO01 (sample SAMN15323440, study PRJNA562643) | freshwater metagenome | isolation source: river surface water | place: USA:Blue River Watershed | collected 2017-08-16
TCCATGATTGAGTCCACATTAACTTGGCAGGCTTCTTGCGTTGATGATATAAACTCTTGCATTTAGAAGTAGATAATAAGATTGGTTGACCATCTCTTCTAATAAATTTTTGGCCGTGACCAGGGTATACACGGTATTCACTGAATGAACAAAGTTCGGTTCTATAAAAGGTAAATTTTAAATTAGATAATAAGTTGGAATTATATTAGATAGCATTGATAGGTTTGTCAAGGCAGTGGCAATCTTCACGTTTGTTACAATTTACGAATGATATAACAACATCAAATTAATGCAAAATTATTATCATCTTATATAATCTAAGTAATGACAGGTCAACTAGTAACACTATTCATTCTTCATTCAATAAGAAGGAATAATAATCGCAGTCAATAGCGCCAAAGTTACATCATAAGCCATTATTATTATTAACAAATAGAGTTCCACTGCCTTGAATATGCTTGTGTAGAAACGTTATGCACAAAGTCAGCGTGAGGCGAATAGTCAGCTATTGCCACCTGTTACTCTGTGCAATACGTGCGAGAAAATGGGAAAAGCACTTACTTGACGACCATCTTACTGAAGAATAACGCTTTTTCTTGATATTTGACTTGCGACCACACAGTGGAGGCCGGTTTTTTTGTGTTTTGCCAACTAGGGTTAGTTATGGAGATCGGGTAAAAAGACGAGAAGACGGACACAAATTTGAGGAAATAAAGAATTTATTCGTATTAATTTGTATCAGTGCTTAATGGTATTGCAACAAATATTGTAAATATTAAATTAATTCAAAAAATTATTACCGAGTGAATTAAATGCGATTTGTACAATACCGTCAATAATATAAACACGAGTATACCGTAGTCTATACTTCTATATTCTCGATTACTATTATTTGTACATCCAATTAATTTTAAGGGAGCAAAAATAACTTTGAAAAAGGGAGCATCCTTGTTGCAATCCAAAAAAAAGGAAATCAAATAGACCTTTTCAATCTTGTGCTTGCCAATCAATGCAATTAGTGCACGCGCTGTAATGCAATTTTCATGGATAACAATGATCTTTCAGCTTGGATTATTGCTTATTTCATTGGTACAAAGTGAGGTGCTGCTACATCGTTTTGATTACGAGATATCTAATCATCCCTCAAGAAATATTGAAGTTGGTACTCTGAACAATTTACCCAGCAATAATTGCGAATATAATAACTTGAATGATTCTATTCTTGAATTATTTAAATCACCAGAAGTTGCATGTATCAATTTAGAGCGAAATTTTTGGAAAAATGTTGAAGCATTTTGCCCAAAGGTAAATGAGAATTATGATGCTTTCAGTAAAAACCATTTCCAATATCCTGTGAACTTAAGGGTGTTGGCATATAATCTCGAAATGATTTATTTAAGTTTTGATATTATCGGGGACTCACCCAAATTATACGGTAATTGGTGGCGAATATATTTGGTTGATAAAAGTTATCACATACATAACAATGGTATTGGATTTGACTATGACGACCAAGATAAGATGATTGAGCTTACTGGTAGAGTTGTAGATCATTGGAATGGTACTTACTCCGTATTATTTGGTATACCTGTAGTAAATTTGGGTACTAAAATAGCAAATAAGAAGATAACATTTACTCTTGATATGACACTTGATTATTTAGCATGCGCTGGTTATGCAGAACCACTATTTCCTTGGAAAAAATTACATGGTAAAGTATCATACATAGGAGATTTGGCAATGCGCCTTAAACTTGATATTTACGTCAATGTTACAGCATCATCACCATGTACTATGATGAGTAACATGAGTGATACAAGGTTGTCGATAGCTCAATATTTATGCGATACCGGCTATTACAACAGCAATATCTGGATTCCATCCAAGTCTACACATCACTGTAGTGAAGATAAAACCCATTCCGAATTACTTACAGATAGCTATATAACGAATACACAACCAACTCCGATGCTAAAAAGTTCAGTTGATTTCGATAAAAGTAAGAAGAATAAATTAATTTTGTTTATTGGCGACAGCACAACAAGTCAAGCTGGTAGGTGTTATTTCTTTCAAATGGATTCTTGTGGGAATTCTCACCAGTGTAATCGAGCGAAGTATTCAATACAATTATGTAAAAAATTAGCACTTTCTTCTCGATATAAGGATGCCTGGAATTTATCAGGCACAAATCGATCGGTGATAACTTTTATGAGTGCCGAAGATAATTTCAGCAGTTCTAAGTTCACTCGTTACCTTAAACGTACTGCAGAAGAAATGAATGTAAACAAATTTAATGAATTTGTTATAGTGTTTAATATTGGATTGCATGAGATGCAAAATGCCGGTTGGTCTGCTCAAAAATCCCATATACGTGCTCTTATTACCACCTTTACTTCAGATGAAATGAAAAAAAGTTTTCAAGTTCCACTTCGAGTTGTATGGCGAAGTACTTGGAGCATTCATGAATATTGTTATCAACGAAATAATTATTGGTTTCGTGAGAATTCGATATTAAGCACTTACACTGTAGCTTCGGGTGTCACTAGACTGCGCGATCCGACGTCTTGGCTGCATCATTCATATGTTTTGGATTCACTATATAACATATCCACATCTGTTAATTTGAAATATGCAGATAATTATTGGCTAAGTAAGTCACGAGTTAAGAGGTACAGTGCCGAAAATAGACAGCATGATATGCGACACCATGACACGATAGTGATAAGCGCGTCAGTAGAAACCACCTTAGATTCCGTTTTTTAATTGTATCTTTTCTTTGATTTGAATTTCTTACACTATAAGATTTGGATCCGGGAATAGTTGAATGGGCTGATGATCCAATCTGCTTCAGGCTTTGCAGATATAATATGTCGCATTGGAAACAAAAACATAGTAACAATTATGATAGTATTTGTTTCCTAGACGCAATATTACATCTGCGAAGCCGCCCAAATCAGATCCGGTCAACAGCCAATTACCAATTATGGTATCGGCAAGCATCAGCTGATTCATACCTACCAGTATCAGTATCATTGAAGTTCCTAACAGTCTAGTAAATGTCAGCTGTTGCAGTATTTGTGCTGGGAAATGCACTGTTTCATCGATTAATTCAATTCTTAGATGATATAAATGATTGTCAATTTGAGAATCCTCAACTTCAATATCAAAATAATGGTAAGGTAGCACAATTGGTAAGTTGCATTAAGGGTCATCTATATTCATATCCTAAGATATTGGAGGCAGATAATTTAGAGCATATAGCTATAGACACTATTGTACCTACTTTGTGGAATAGTTTGGTTTCAGTATTTGATAGTATTAAGTTCGAACGAGAGTTACTGAAACTTGAAGATAATGCAACTGTTGGATTAGATTATGTAGTAACAACTGGTAATAAAACGGGTAATAACTCTGTAATATTGTTACACCATGGTCTTTGTGGTTCAAGTTCAAGCTCATATATTCATGCTACTATACGTAAATTACAGTATGCTGGTTACAATAATATAGTTGTATTCCTAGCACGAGGATGTGGATTTGTACCATTAACTACTCCCAAATCATTTAATGCATCTAGAATATGTGATATCGAACAAGTTCTGTGCCATATAAACAAGAAATTTCCGAATCAACCAATTTTTGCATGTGGATATTCATTAGGGGGTATCATTTCTCATACTTATTATATTTCATATTTACTCATACAATATATTTAGGCTCTATTCTATTAAATTATGTCGGCTCTAAGGGAAAGGATGAAAAGTACCTTCAAGGTGCGGTAGCTATATCACCAGCTTGGAACTTCCATAGTACAACTCCAAACTTTAATTACTGGTCTAAATACGTTTTAGTAAATGCTTTAAAATTTTATTTGTGGAAAAACAAGAATTATTTTCTTTCATTTCCTGACAATAAATTAGATATTCCTGCATTATTTAAGACGCAGTCGGTACGCGAGTTTGATTATTATGCGATAGAGCTTGGAGGCGACCATCCGACTGTCGACGATTATTACTATCACAGCTCTCCTGTTCATAAAAGTAAGAATATTTTTGTTCCTACATTAAGCATAAATTCTATAAATGATCCTGTATGTAGTATTGATGGTTTGCCGAAACTATCAGATATAGGCGATGGTCTTTGCACTGTTACTGTGAGAAAAGGTGGTCATGTAACGTTACCAGTAATAAATCAGACTAGCGGTAGCTTCTTGCAGTATTTATGCTGCATATCTCAGTCATATGGCGATGAACTAGCGATTAAATGGTTTGATGGTATTTTGAAAAACAAAAGTGAAGTAGTATAGTCAAGTAATATAGTAGAGTACAAAGGAAACAATTATATACGATGCATACCTACGGTACGCATGTTAACTAGATGTGCATATTGCATCAAAAGCATTATCATGACACCTTATAGAAGTATCTGAAATGACAGAATACAAAAGTAAAATCGTACAAGTGAACGATAATATCGTGAATGCATGGAATATTTCATGGTATCCAAAGATTGATGGACAAAATGCTTCTATAAATTTAAATCTTTGACTGAATATATACGCTCCGACGGCATAGGAAGCTAGACCTAATATGGCCATTCTTCTTTCAAACTTTGTTAAACAAGTGCTCAGTATTGGGTAAGCGGGGAGTGAAAGTAATATAGTACCAACCCATAACTTCATTCGTTGTGATCTGTAATTGTATACATGATATACTCCAAATAGCGCAGCTATCCATGTTAATATTAATGTTACTAAAACAGCTAAATATACTTTATTATAATTTTGATTTAATAATACCAATGAAACTGGTGTATAAACACATGCTATATTGATGAATATTGCACTATGATCTAACTTTTGAAGACTTATCTCAGTATGCTTATCCCATTTGAAGCAATGGAATAGTGTAGACGTCCCAAAACTGAAATAACTACCACCGTATAAAATAGCAACAGCAATAAGTTCATGAATATTATCAATTTGTTGATACATAAAATAAAAGTAAAATGGCATCAATATTACTGTCGTTATTAGATGAAAGAAACCACGAAAGTATGGTTTGGCACGTCCTTCACAATACAGCAAGTCATCAAACATACGACCGTCTTTTTTTATACTGCATTTAGTATATGAACGTGTTTGCACCACCATACTGTGTATTTATTGTCTCTTCTAATGGTTAGATATTACCTAGCATGATACTTGAGCACTGTCTCATTGCAAATGTTGAATTTCCATTTTGGATGTCAAGAATCTTGATCTCAATCAAGAATCGTCACATGACCTGTCAGGACCGCTGTGATTTTTAAAAACAATAGATTTAATTAATTAGCTTAAGATTAACTAAAATTAATTAACCAAGAGCTCCTTGTAATAAATCACTAGAGATACAAAGTGTGTGAGTGCAATATTCTATATTATACTATAATTTATATACACCTTACTGCTTCATAATGTCATTGCTAACTTATTCATAATGCTTACAATATACATGTAACTTTACTCTTAAATTTATTGATTCTTGCGTATAATTTATGTTTATCGCCAATCCCTCGATCAAGGGCCGGGGGTGCAAAACGAGGGACCCAATGTTCCAGAAGGTAGGTACAAGCGGATCGTGGATCGAAAGAAAAACATTAAGAAATGTTAAGTCGTGTACTTACACGCCGCACGGGTCTATTAAGTGCAAACAGAGTTGCATTGAGCATATCTAATCGCCGTTTAAGTAGTGAAACTAGAGAATTTCAAGCAGAAACAAGAAAATTATTAGATATCGTTACTAATAGTATTTACACTGACAAGGAAGTATTTTTAAGAGAATTAATATCAAATTCGTCTGATGCATTAGAGAAATATCGATATAAGCAAGTATTGAATGAAGTTAAAACAATTGATGGTGATGCTGCACCATTAGGAATTACTATTACTGCTGATAAAGAGAAAGGATTAATAACTATTGTTGATAATGGTATTGGTATGACAAAAGATGAATTAATTGGAAATTTAGGAACAATTGCAAGATCTGGTAGTAAACAATTTGTTGAATCTTTGAAAGAAAAAGGTGCTGGAAAGGATGGTGATGGTATTATTGGACAATTTGGTGTTGGTTTTTATAGTTCATTTATGGTTGCTGATACTGTATCAGTTGAATCCGCATCAGCTGCAGCAAGCACTGGTGCCCATCAACAACATAAATGGAGTTCTGATGGATCTGGTGTTTATACTATTGAAGAAACAACTGGTAAAACTGACTTGATCAATCGTGGATGTAAAATTGAATTAAAATTAAAGGAAAGTTGCAAAGATTTTGCTGATCCAGAGAAAATTCAATCTATTATCAAACGATATTCCAATTTTGTTGCATTCCCAATCAAGTTAAATGAAGAAGTTGTTAATACTGTATCTGCAGTATGGTTACAAGATAAGAAAACTGTTACTACACAACAATACAATGATTTTTTTAAATTTATTGCTAATGCATATGACGAACCAAAATATACCTTACATTTCCGTACTGATGCACCACTTGATTTAAAATGTTTATTTTTTGTACCATCATTTCATACCGAAAAATTTGGAATGGGTCGAATGGAACCAGGTGTGAACATGTACTCACGTAAAGTATTAATTGAGCAAAAACCAAAGGATTTACTACCCGATTGGCTTCGTTTTGTGAAGGGAGTTGTCGACAGTGAAGACTTACCGCTCTCATTATCCAGAGAAAAACCACAAGATTCTAATTTATTAAAGAGAATTAAAGATGTTTTAACAAAAAAAATTGTTAAATTTTTAGAAACTCAAGCAAAAGATGATCCAAAAAAATACAAGGAGTTCTATATTGAGTACAACTACTTTCTGAAGGAGGGAGTGTGCCACGACTACAAGTACATGGATCAAATCTCGAAATTATTATTATTTGAGTCATCAGCTTTGGATGAAGGAACATTAACTAGTTTTGATGAGTATATATCACGTTGTCCACCTGAACAAAAAGAGATTTATTACTTGGTTGCGCCTAGCAGGGATTCCGCATTCAAATCTCCATATTATGAGACATTCCGCAAGCATAACAAAGAGGTGTTATTACTGTACAGCACCATCGATGACTTTGTTATGTCAAACGTGAAACAATTTTCCGGTCGTGAGTTAATATCAGCAGAAACTTCATCAATAAATTTAGATAAAGAAGAAGTTAAAGATGAGAAAAAGGATGATGCAGTCAAGAGTGAGAGTGACAACGCTAGCAAGTTAACTGACACGGAAGCAGATGAATTATGTGGTTGGTTAACAGTTAATTTAGGTGATAAGAAAGTAAGAAAAGTTAAGACAACAAATCGTTTATCTGATTCACCAGCCATTGTAACTGATCACGAATCTGGTGCAATGCGACGAATGTTAAAGATGGTTGATCAGGCGAATGCCGGTCGATACTCAGAGACCCCACCACAAGTACTTGAAATTAATCCAAAGCATCCTATTATTATTTCTTTATATCGTTCATACAAGAATAAAAATGATGCATCTGAATTAATCTCTAAACTTGTTGCGGAGCAAGTATATGACAATGCACTAGTAGCAGCAGGACTATTAGACGACCCTCGCAGCATGTTGCCTAGATTAAACGATATTTTGAAACAAACCTTAAAATAGGAAGAATTATTAAGTATAGTAGTAAATAACCGTTAATATTTTTCTTTTTCTTGTTAATAACGACACGGAAAGAGTGAGTAAGAAGGAGAGTGATTGACTGTCAATCGCGCTCACTACAACATGCTATGTCTTGTCTCTCTTCGCCATGTCCGCCGGTACTACTGCGGAACCAGTTACGGAAGATACTGTCGCCAAGTGAGCTTGCAGTAGTAGCTTCAGCGTTCACTTTGATCATTCATCAATATAATAATCAAGCTTGTATAAAATGAGTCTTACCGTAACTGTTACTAATCCGACAAAACAGTCGGATAAAATGGGTCAATCCTATACATCGTACATGGTTAATGTATCGACAAATAAAGCAATATTTCCTTGCAAGAATTCATCTGTTGTAAGACGCTTTCGTGATTTTTGTTGGTTAGAGGAAGAATTATCGAAACAAAATCCAGGTATATTTCTTCATCACTCACTCACACTTACTTAATCACTAATTCATACTTATTTAATTACTCCCTTACATTAATTAGGTGTAATTATTCCGCCAACTCCATCCAAGCAAACAATTGGACGATTTGATGATGAATTTGTTGAATCTAGACGTAGAGGTCTAGAACAATTTTTAAAGAGAATTGCAACAAATGAATTATTATGCGATTCCAATCATTTTATTACTTTTTTACAAGGTGAAGAAGCTGAAATGAGTAGAGCTAAAGATGAAGCTAAAGCATCCAAAACAAAGTTGTCTACATCCATGATGAGTGTTTTTAGTAGTACAGTTAATAAAGTCACCGCAGGTGTTGTTACTATTGATAAATCAGATGATGACATGGCTATTGATAGTATTCAAGCTTATATCACACTATTTCAAAAGTGTTTATCTCAAACATTGAAAGAAGTTGAGTCATATTGCAAGAAATCACGTGATACTGGTCATGCCTTAAAGTCATTAGCCGATTCCTTTGAAATGCTTGCAACTACTGAAGGTTCCGAATTACAAAGTTTATTATCTAAAAGTGGTTCTGTATTAGCTAGTATATCTACTTCCAAGATCATAGCTGCCACTGAAGAAGTAAAAGACTTTGAGGAGCCATTAGAGGAGTATGTCCGCTTTACCGAGTCTGTTCAAGACGCATTAAAACGCCGTGAAGCTAAGCGTAGTGATTATATTACTGCTTTAACTGATCACCATGCCAAGGATCAATCATACCAAAAGGTTTTAGGTGTTCCTGGCAAAGAATCAGATGCACATTCTAAGCAAGAAAAGGTTGTTGCTGCCCAAGCTGCTGTTGATAAAGCAAAGCAGGATTTAGATGATTGCTCAAGTAGTTTAATCCGAAACTTTGATCATTTCAAGTTAACAAAAGCGAATGATTTCAAGAATATATTCAATAAATTGACTCAGATTCAGCTTGAAGCATTAGCAAAACAAACCTCGTTATTCAACGATATGCAGGGATTCTTAGGTGTAGGGGATGATCGTCCTACTTTCGTTACTACTCACAAAGCTCAAGCTCCTACCTTACCTTCAGTTCCAAATCCATTTGCAGACGAAGACGAACATACTGAGGTGTAAAATAGTAAACTCTTCCCTCAATATTAACTTATTAACGCGTATAAGAAGAAATAGTAAATAAAAAAAAATTATTATACAATATACTTTGTCTAAAAACAATTAGAGCAATGAGCTCTAGCTTCAACGTTTTCTTCCCATATCAGAATCCTCGGCTCCTAATCAATCATTCACATATTAATAAGTTTACTTGCAACAAATGATAGTGCACCATCTTGAAAAATGCAGATAGAACCGCACAAGGTACTTCGCAGAGGTGACTGTCCTATCGTGTCGTCATTAAATAACTATTAGAAAAAAGACTGGCGTAATGTTTAGAAGCTACTCGTGTTATACTTCACACTATTGTTCACTAATATCGATAACTTTTGGTTTATCTGAATGTCCAAGACCAACATCAGGAGCATAGATATCTCGAATCAATTGCTTTATTGTTTTGACATCTGGAAATCCTTTCGTCGATTCATCTTTACGATCCCAAATCTTTATATCATTATCATTTTGTCTACAGTATATTTGAAATGTTCCATTTCTTAGATAATTTGGCTTTAGTTTAATTGAATCGATTAAGTTATGTGACTCAAAAGTGGATAGAATTTCTTGAGCGTAATATGTTGCGCGCAACATCCACTTACATCCCGCGCTATAAGTAACCGAGTAAAGGAGAAGATGTTAGCAAGAGTGCGCGAGCGTGAATAGAATGAAAATACCAATATTCAATTGTTATTTCATTATCATTTTTCATAAGTAATTTATTATGACGGATCATTCTATTAACAGCCATAAATCCTTGAATAAACGATATGTATACCACCAATACTAAAGCAAACAGCACATTGCACAACATATTCAACTTTCTTTTCTCGAGGAAATTTGGAATTTTTTGGAAATTTTTGCAAAAAAAAGCGATCAAAAGATGACTCACTCAGTCGCCATCTCTCCCTAATTACAAATTATCAATTGGTGAATCAGTGTCGAGACATGGTAGCGATTCTCTTTACTCTCTGCTTGTTTCTATGCTGCAGTGATATTGCCAGCTTTTATTTTAATGGTTATAAATCGGTTTTACCACGTTCATTAGAATGCACCAAGCGTAGTGCAACAGCAGCATCCATACAATCCTTTGATTATACGTCATTGTTCTTGTCGATACAGGAACTGCAAGTCTTTATGCTTCCCAGTAAAGTAGAAAATATATTACAGCTAAATAATGATAATCTGTATATAGGCGTCAAGACATTAAACCATGGTAATAGTTGGTTACAATTATCCTGGGATTTCTCAATGGCTCGTGTGGCATTAAGTGCACCACCTAAAGTTATTGATAGTAAAAACAAATATAGTTTTGGTTTATCCTTAAAATCTATGTTGAAAGACCTTTTCGTTGTGAATATTACATTACCAAAACCATTTGAACGTATTATTAAAATAGATTTTGCAGATAAAATAGGTAATAATATTCCGATAAAATGGTCATTAATAACAGAAATTAATGGTGGCAGATCAAATGTGATACTTGTCTCAGGATTGGATAATATAATAGCACAAGTTGCATTTCAAGTATCAGCGGAAAAAACAATTCGACCATTACAGACTGGATTTCCGTACTCATATCCACCCAAAACAGGTGGTGTTTACAGTCCCTTAGAGAGCACTTTATGTTATGAATCGTTCACTAAATATATTCAAAGTGTAAATACTACATTGTCGCGGTCTTTGTTGTCCAACTTCCAGGGAATGTCACCCAACATAATCAACACCATGTCACTGTACGCAAGTAACGACACATCACACAATTCACTGAATATAAAAGATATTAATGAAGCATATTACACCAGGCTTTATTCGATTTTCAACGACTGGAGGAGTATTTTTCAAGGCATGAAACGATTCAATACCTTCAGCATCTACCCTAATAATAACAGATTTTCCAGTGATTATACGATGCTCTTGCTACCTAACAGCACTACTGCTGATACTTCCCGGGAAGGCGACAGACTGCTTATCTCAAGTTACATATCCCAGTACTACACCCGGGCGCAGTACATGAAGGAGTACAATCAACTATACGCAGTTTGTAAAAAAATGTTGAATATTCGTTACGATAAAATAAATAAAAACATAGACGTTATAGCCAAGAATATCGACGGCGTTAATAATGCGGAGAATATTACGTACATTGCCGACCTCGTCACCGCCTTTGCCTACAGTTATGACAAGAGTAATAAGGTGCTAAAATGTCAAGATTTTACTACCGATGCCGTTATAAATATAACAATCCCCACAGAATTATCTGCTACAGAATATGCCCAAAAATTATATAAAAAGTATAAAAAAATCAAGCGTTCAGAGAATATTTTGCAAGAGTTGCAGTCTAAAGCAGTGAGTTATGTTGAGTACTTAGATGAGATTGATGCGTCGCTCGAGAATGTGTTGTATAACGAGGAGTCGTTGGATTATGACGAAATAGCGACACTGAGAGATTTATTCGACGAATTAGAAGAATTGAAGGATATTCCTATATTTACCGGCGATCCTGAAGAGTTAAGTCAGAATAACGAAGCAGAAAAGGTGAAGAAAAAGAGTAAGAATAAGGTTATTAAAAAGGATAATAACAATAATGGAGTGAGTGCAAGTGGAAATAGTAAGAAAAAATTAAATGGGATGCTTTCAATTGATATAAAGGATGAAAACAATGAAATCGTGCCATGCATCATAGGGAGAAGTGCCAAGCAGAATGATCGCATTACATTTGAGTTTGCCAAACAGCATCATGTTTGGCTACATGTACAAGGAGTACCAGGTGCTCATTGTTTACTAACATTAGAACCTGGTAAAATGGCAACCGCCAAAGTTTTGCAAGATGCTGCTAATATTGCAGCATTTTTTTCTAAAGCAAGAGGATCAACACAAGTACCTGTGGTTTATACAAACCCGCGATACCTTAAAAAAATTAAAGGAGGAAGACCAGGAATGGTTAGTATATTGAAAAACGATGGTGTCTTATTCGGAAGACCAGATGATTTTAAGAAATAGTTTGATATATTTGTATTAATAATGAACACTTACTGAATAAATTATACAATTTTAATACACGAATTTTTTAATGCAATGTTTAGACTGATCCACTGTTTCTTTTTCCTTCCCATTTCCCTGTTTTAAGATTCCAGTCAGGATCAGGACCAACATCAATACTATTTGCGTTCAAAAACATTCCTCGTTGTCTTTGAGACCCAGTTAACATCCCATCCTTTCTCTGCGTATTTGGCATTGATTGACGAAGGACATATGGAATTGCATACATACTTCCCATTGTAAGGAGACAAATACCGACTACCACTAGCCCTTGTCCTCCACCGCGACTCATTATCGCCCAAATTTACTCTCTTTCTAATAGTTTCTATTGTCTATATTTTAGGTGTGGATATTAGTGTCGACTGAGTCACCAAAATTTGTTACCAAAAAGGAGGGAAAGAAGTGACTTTTTGCAAGATTATATCAACTAAAGCAGGTTGAATTGCTTGACATGATGATCTATCTGCTTTTTTTGACAAGCGTGTTAAGTGTTTATGGGCGAATCACATTGCCCCGCACTCTAGTATCGTTTGGAATGGCGGTAGGACTTGTAGCACCGATAGTACCACTTGCAACACCATTTGAAAGTATGCATTTAGAAGCAGGAATGGTTGCATATGCTGATGATAAGTGGGATGACAGAAA
>JACCDO010030602.1_pt1 | contig 12940 bp, 16 predicted proteins | sample 7446101 | NCBI WGS metagenome assembly JACCDO01 (sample SAMN15323440, study PRJNA562643) | freshwater metagenome | isolation source: river surface water | place: USA:Blue River Watershed | collected 2017-08-16
GGTTGGATGAAAAAATTCCATGATTGACCATTGCTTCTATAAGGGGTCTCTATATTTCTTTAGACCGTCATACCATATTTAGTCGTCGTCTTCCGCGGGTCTCTGGCTTTGGGTACGAAGAGTATTGGATACCATACGTTGGGCATAATTTTGAAAGACACTGGTGGTGGCAGAGGTGTGGCGACTTTCGACACCTGTATTCGGGTCTTCATTTTGACTGTCATACCCATCTTCCACCGGATCGCTAGGAAGGAATGAGCGTCCACCGCCAACTCCGTGACCCCATCCTCCGCGTGGAAAGGAAAGAGTTGGCGATACTGCACGACGTTGGCGATGTGCATTCATGGGACTCGAAAATCCGCGACCAAGGCCGTAATAGGAGGTATGTTGGTTGATGACAGCGTCCATATCAATTTGTGGTGTGGTAATATTTTGGAGGGCTTGGCGCAAGATGGATACTTCACTACGAAGTTGGGTTCCAATGGGATGATTGTCGTAAAAGGTATCTTCCACCGCCTGTTGAAAGGCATCGATTCGTGTACGAAGTTCGTTTTGAGTATCCAATGGAAAATATGAATTATGCGCCATGGATTGAAGGTCGCGAAGCAGCGTGGCACATGTATAACGGTGTCGGGTGAGTTCCACCTCAATATCACGGTCTTCACAATGAATGGGTGTCGGTGTAAAGGAAAAGGAATCAAACAAGGGAAGTTTCATGCCCTGAAAGACAATGCATCCTTCGCGCAAATCCTGCTTTTGCATGGAACACAGGACGATTTTCTCGGTTCCAGAATACACGTCTCCAATTTGAACCGTTGTAATACCGTTCTTGGTTTCCTTTTTTAGGGGACCTTCCACGGTTGCAGCACTGGAAATCACAATTTCGACATTTTGCGCCACGCAACTCATGAGTCCACCAATGGTATCGCCAAACGCAGTGGCCACATCTTCAATGTTGTTGACAATGTTGTAGGAACCATTGGTTTCCATGGAAATATTGTTGAGAAGGCTTGAATTATGGTCAGTGCCGTACCCTACGCAATGAACGGCAATGCCTGGACAATCGGTCTGGAGGGTTTGTAGAATGGATAAGAGGGTCGGCGAATCGGTAATCCCTTTATTCACATGTCCATCGGTAAGAATCAAAAGACCCGTTTTTTCAGGACTGTGTTCGAGAATCTTCTTGACATTTCCAATACCCGCCGACAGATTGGTCATATCTTCAGGTTGAATGTCTTGCAATACTGTTTGGACAAAACTCTTGTTGGCATCTGTGGCAGCAAGGTGGTTGCAATGGATTTTACTGTGGGACTCGAACGTCACAATACTAAAGTAATCGGTTGCCTGCAAACAAAGCATCATGCTTTGAATACACTTTTTCACGTTTTTAAGCTTATCTTCCTCTTGCATACTTCCAGAATTGTCAATGAGCATGATAAAGTGCATGGGTACCCGTGTATCGACCGCATCGACCTTGAGACGCAAGACACATTGCACCACATCCGTATCCTGCAACGCCGAAATATCCTGGGTATACACAAAGGATGGATGAAAGATTTCCATTTTACAAGATTGAATTGTATTATCCAATATTGTAAAAACAATTTCTTCAATTTTTCTCAGTGTCGGTCATGCTTGTAACAAATGTAATATCGTCCAACGGTATAATCGGAGCATTTTTTCGAGCATATTCTTCGATAATTTCCTTTTCTTTTATTTTTGCATCCAATACTTTTTGTTTGGATTCCAGTTGGATTTTTTTATCATGGTCGAGCCAGCATTTGTAGGAACGAATACAGGTTTTCATGCTTATTAAAAAAATAAAGTCGGTGAGAAAGTTAATGGTACCCACTCCTTCATTTTTTCGTTGTGCGTTTATCTTGTCTTGAATTCCACGATAGCATTTAATCTTGTTTTCCAATTGTTTGGGTTTCATATTTTCCAAATGTTCGTAATCGTAATCTTCATCCAAGTACATGTAATACACCTTTTCAAATTCAATACCAATTTCTCCCCATTTTTGCAACATTTCGGTATTATAGGTCAATTGGTTGTGGGGTCGAAAGAATGTATTCAACGTTGTAATGACCAAGGATGTTACCGCCACGATTTGATAAATGTATTCGGACAAGATATTTTGACTTGTTGCTTGGGCCGTTGTCACCGCCGTCAAGAGTGTAATAATTAAATTCACAGGCGTTGATATTTGCGCCCAAAACGCTGCGGCAACATATTTCTTCCAATAATAGTTTCCAATATCTTGGTCTAATTTATTTTCGAGAAATTCAACATACCGCAGTGCTTGTAGCTTTTCATGTTTCTCAACACCGATGGTAATAATTTCATTGCCAGAAATATCGGTCATTTTCTACTTTATGTATAATGGGTAATTTCGAGCAACAAACTCACGGGTTTATTTTGCAAATTCAAGGGGCGATAAAACTCGTCGCGGAAACTAAGACGAAAACTATTGATTTTGGAAAGGGGTGCGCTTCCAGGGTCGATAATATTTTCATAGGTATCCTTGTCCAAGGTTTTATACGTTCCAGGATTTGCATTGGGGTCGATATAAAAAATAGCCGAGGGTTCCTGACGACCTTGGCTGCGTCGAATGCTGCGAAAGTCAATGGATGCATCGTACGATACGTACAACATCATGCGGTTTACGCCGGTTAAATTGGGAGTATACGGTGCTTCCAAGATTCCAGCGTCATTACAAAATACATCATTGACACCAGACCATCCAAGAATCATGGCCAACGATTTTTGATTCACCAAAGCAAAGGTTTCCAAATCAAATTCATCGCGAATTCCGCCACTAATGAATAAGAAACCATAGGAAGCGCTTCCACTGGTACGGGTAATGACCAGTTTTTTATGGACCGCGCCGATTTCGACATTATAATTGTTTTCCAGACCTACACTATTCAACAGTGTTTTTAAGGTACTGGCCAACGTTTCGGCGCTGTAGAGTCCAGGGGGAATGGTCATGGTATACGATGCCTCAAATTCAAAAAAAACACATTGGTTGTACCCTTCATCAATATTGTAGACGGGTGTAGGAATGGTTCCTCCCACGATACGGATTTCCATGACATCTTTCAAGGGTGTTTCAAAATTCCACACGAATTCATTGCTTGTTGCAAATCCGTTATAGTTTCGGTCATAACTATTGACTTCGACCCGTGTAATATGTTGGGTTCGTTTCGGAATGGATTGAAGGGCTGCTCCAGAACCGCTCGTTTGAAGCGCCGTGGGGTTGAGTGCGCCACGTTGTTGCAAATCAGGGGCTTTATAGGGGAAAATCGGTTGTTTGGGTACTTGCATCTCTATTATTTACCACTCTTTTGTTTAGCCTTCCACGCCAAATATCCGTTTGTCTTTTCCATGAAATAGCAAGACCCCAACTTTTCGCGAGCGTGAAGGTGCAATTGTTTTTCAATCGGACTGAGAGAAGCATAAAATGCATCCGCGTCGGCAGGGAGTGGATGAGGGGGTGGTGGACTGTAATTCATATTTCTATCTTCTGGATACAAATAGGAATTCATCATTGTCAATTTTTTCACGGTTTATGCGGAAGTGCTATAGGGCCAACCGGCCAAACGCAATTCAGGTTTCCAGTGTAGATTGGGACTGTCGAGTGCTGTAGGACATGGACTATCATTATAGACCTTTTCGCCAACACAATCGTTTCGAAGATAGGTGCATTCAAAAACATTGGGGAGTAAAACACCTTTGACGGTATGCACATCACATCCATTGTTTCCGTGAATGTGGACCAATGTATGTGTTTTATTAAGTTCTTTGCATAAATCCCAGAGGTCTTTGTGATAAATATCTTGAAGACCCTTAAAATAATCAGGGTGCAAATGAATATCGCCAGGGCTGTGAATTTCAATGACCAGTTGTTTTACTTTTCCAATAATGTGGGGGAAAAATGTTGGTAAAAGTCGAAATTCGTGGCCTTCAATATCCAATTTCAAAAAGACATTGTTATAGGGAGCCAATTCTTGATGGAGATTTGTGAGACCCTCTTTATTTAATGCACCCAGGTTCTTTTTGTAAAACTTGATTTGGGCGCCACTTTGCGTTTCCGGTAATTTCTCAATGGTTCCATCAAATGCATGGCATACTAACCCAGGATAATAGCGTAAAAAGTCCTCTTCAAATTGAATATTGCCAGCAATCCCTCCACTGAAAAAGGCATCATACCCTCCAGGTACATCCACGACTACATACCCCCCATCGTGTTTATCACCGACGCGGAATTTGGGATGGGGACTTTTGTAAACAATGAGATTTTCCATCGTCTTCTTCTTAATGCTGTACACACTTCTTTAAATATACAGAAAGATATCTAAAGAAATATATCATCATAGTAAGTAAAGAAAGTCATGGGCAATATATTTACGAAAAAGTCGAAAAAGGTTGTGTATGAAACCGCACTTCCGCCCACTCCGCCACGAGTTTCCATTATGGAACCGTCCCCCACACCCACCGTCGATTCCATGATGCCTCAAGTTGAACCGGACGAAAAGTATATTTCGGAAAACTTGCCGTCGTCGTCCGAAGTTTCGGTGGCATCTACCGCGCACACGGAATCGTCTGCGGTGGACAAGATTCCGCATTATGTGACTCCGCTCATCCCCTCCATCATTCAAGTCGCACCGTGTGATTTTCCTCCCTCGTTGGAAAGTTCGCGAAAACCGTCTTTGGAAGAAGGGGAAATCTTTGTGACCCCCACCGTAACAATTGTTTCGCCACGCACGTCCTTTTCATTACAAGACCCGTTGGAACCGATTGAAGAGTGTAGTACATCGAAAGAAGAAAACGACCTTCATTAAAAGAGTTTGAAACGTTTGGCCAAGTAATATGCTACCGCCATGAGTGTGCCTCCCCACAAACTATCCATGATGGCCAATTGAAATCCGTAATGATTAAGTGTTGCCAAGTTGGTAAAATCATAGACGGCATATGTGCACAATCCAACCAAAAATGCTTGTTTCCAGTCGGATGCAAGGGTTAGTAAATAGGCCAATGCAAAATATACGGGAATAGCAAAAAACATACGCGATACCATGGGACGTCCTCCTTGGATTTGTTTGACGGTTTCGCCAAAGGGTCCGCTGATATACCAAAGCCAAGGAATGTCAACAAGGACGATGATGATTGCCAAGGAGGCAAGAAGTTTCGGATTCATTCTATTGTTTTGCGATAAAATCGGAAAATACAAGAATGAAAAATCTATAGATATGGAATCGAATATCTTATCCCTCGAAGCGTTTGAAGCGCATTTGCATGGACACATTGTTCAATGGTATTTACCCAAACAAGTTCTGCACAGTGCCTATCCACCCGGGTTTGAAGAAATTGTACTACACGTGCCAGTACCGTACGTACGAAAAATGTTGATTAGTCATCCGAAGAGTCCAGAATCGTGGAAATTAACCGACAAGTGGGACCTTTTTTTTCAGCCAACAACATCGCAAGATTGGGGATTACTCTTGAGTATTTTGCAAAACCAACCAAAGCATACCTTGGTCATTTTTAGTCCCGAGGTTACCATTCCATATGCCTTTGTACAAAAAATGAACCGTTATCTTACGTATATTCATTTTTCCTACTTGGCTTACATGCCTATCCCTCCATCGATTCAATATGACGCCACCTTCTTTCCTTTTATTGGTTCATTAGAAGACCCATCCATTGAAATCATACAATCCTATTTACCGCGATTGCTTCCTCCCGATTTATTAAAACTCTTTGTTCTTAAGGACGCGCTCAAAGATATGAAAGGGTCAGGGGCATCCTTTGTAATTTCAAAGATTGAGGAGCCGCATCAGAAGCCGGCCTTGTGTTGGTATTATGCAACGAAACAGCAAAAGACGACGCCGCACATTTTACAAATTTTGGAAACCTTGTTGCTTCGTGAATAAAAATCATATCTTGAAATAGGAATGCATTTGTACAACAAATTGGATCCAGGTCTGTATGTATGGATGTACAGTCAGGAAGAACTTGGACAAAGAGGGTCTGTCGAAATTGCACCGTTAAATAAACCATCCGAGGGGATTGAAACCCAAGGTACCAAGGCGATTTTTCAAGAAGCGGTGGATAAGCTCGTTGCGACCGGTGTATGTCGTGGCAGTGTCAATCCAAGTTATATTCACCATTTTAGTGTGCGCGTCAACAATATTTTGCTCATCTTGTACGAAATTCAAGCCGATAAAAAAACGGTTCCGCATGGATTTGCGGTGATTCGATATGACGAAGATGAAGAAAATGGAAATCCAGGTTTGTATATTGATGTGATTTGTTCGAATCAAGGCTACGGAGGAAAGTTGTTGGAACATATTTCAAAATATGCCGATTTGGTGGGTGCTTATTTTGTAGGATTAAGTTCCTTGCCAACGGTATTAACATTTTATCCCAAATACGGGTTTGAGTTTCGAAAATCCTGTGCAGGACCCGCAAATGCACAAGTACCGGATGCAATTACAACTATGAAAAAGGAAAATTATCCCAAGACAGTAAAAAACACCTATAAAAGTAAACCCTTTATGGATTTTATGTTAAACCTTCACGGAAAAGATTTAACCGTGTATGATGAGGGGCGATGTGGAGACAAGAAGCCAATAAGTGCAGCATCATTCAAACGACATGCGTGTGCAAGTGATGGATTTTCCATGAAGAAATGTTTGCGTCGCCATACACAACGTCGCACCCAAACGTATCGCAACAAGTCGCGTCGCATTTCTCATAGTAAAATGTACAAGAAATCAAATTCGAATGAAAACATGTAATTCAATCTTTATAAGAGGATTCTCCAAACCTTTTTATAAACATATTTTTTACAAAAATTATTTTCCGTGTTTTTTCAAGGTGCGACGATGCGACACTTTATGTTTTCGTGTACCGCCGATTCCCCAACGGCGTCGGTATTCTCGGTCGGCTTGTTTTAATAATTTGGATGGGAATCGCGGAACTCCCATTGAACGAAAGGAATCTCCAAACACGTTTTTTTCATTGTTTGCACTGTATCCATTTTGGTTATTGTTGTTATTCTTGTCATTTTCTTCAAACAATATATTATTCGGTCGGTTTCGACCAATTCGAAAACGTTGTGTATATTCTTTTTGCAATCGGTTTATTTTTTCTTGTGGAATTGGTGGAACCCCCAATGCTTGAAAATTATTTCCAAAGGTGTTGCTATTTTCGTCATCCATGACAATGGGGCCCTTTTTTATATTTGTAACGACGGGTACGGATGGATAACGACCATTGAATCTTGGCAAGGATGTATTTTCATCAAAACAATAAATCATATGAACACCATTCATAAAACAACCGCTTGCTAAAAACTCCTCAAAATTTAACCCAGGGTCGCATGAATCCGCAAAAGACCCATGCTTATACAAATCGTATAATAATTTTTGACGTTTATGAATATTACCATACATATTTCGAAACTGGGCAATGTTCATGCTGCGAGAGTTTGCATTAAATGGTACATCATTGCATGTATTTCGTATGGTAAAGTCATTTTTTAAATAAAATCCAATCACATTAAGCATAGAGGATAACGAAACAGTGCTATACGTTGTTTGTTCCTTTACATAATGTAAGAATGATGTCATTAATCGTTTACCGTACCCTTCTTCTGCACAAATCACATGGATGTATATTTCGGTTGGATTCATTTCGTATGCATAGAGAAACCCCTTTACATTTTCATGCATATCAAAACAAGATACAATATAATATGAATTATAATTAAATATTCTTGGAATATAAACTGGATTGAGTGTTCCGCATAATCTACGAGCATGATTGAGTAAGGGGGTTTTAAATGTATCAATATAAACGGGGTCATCAACACTATAATTGTCAAATTCACCAAATGTACCGGCCTCAATAATATGTGCAATTTTATTATTCACATGGGTAATTAACCATACATTTTCATCACTCATATTCCTACTTTATAACAAGAAAATGATTTCTTTTTATAAAACAGTATCAAACGATTCAATTAAAAATGTTTAGAGGGAATTGGAAACATCCTTGAAGCCGGATTGACTTCCACCCATCATACCCATCTTATCCATGAAACCTGAGGCACTTCCTCCGCGCTTCTTGGAGAAGAGCTTGAAGGTTCCCTTCTTGGCAACGTAGCCGAGCTTACGGAGCTTCTTGACGGCCTTGAGACCCGCAGCGTGCTTCTTACGGGATACAATACGACCTGCCTTGGTACGCATTAAATCCTTCTTGGTGAGTCCACCGGAAGTATGACGAGCAGTTCCGTGGTAGACTTGAACCTTGGAACCGACAGCCGGCATCTTTCCACCCACCATGTTTTCACTTCCAGCATTCTTGCGATTTTTGCGTTGAGTACGGTTTTTACGAGTATTTGCCATTTTCTATAATATACGCGCATATATTTTTTGCCATTTTAAAGTTTAGTCAAGATTCCCAATTTATTCCACAAGACATCGTATGGGTTGTTGACGACAATCCATTGGGGGCTCATCGAATGCGCACCGGGTTTCCCCAAAACGACCCCTTTTTGTTTCAACATGGCCGGCACATAACTAAAACACGAATTGCTCAAGACCAAAATGTCGGAATTCGTCATTTCGACAATACTTTGAACCGGATGAGTCCCAATATGAAAATGCACGTTGGGTACAATGGAAAAGTGTTTATAATTGGACTCGTCCATTGAGACAACACCAGATTCCTTATCAAAATATCCATCCGAATAAATATGAAACTCATGAGGTTTCTTTGCACCTTCCAGTAATATGTGTAAATTTCGAATGACCCCCATATAATATTCATCAGAAATGACGCGTTCAGGGGACAATAAGGACAAATCCCCCTTTCGAATATGGATGGAAACGTTGAGTATAGGATTTAATTCTTTTCGAATCCATGGATAATTGGGTTTTATATAATGCAAATCCGGATTCGTATCGACTTCTCCGCCATAGGTGCATGCAAGAATTACATTTTTTTTGTCAACATTTTCATTGGTAATTGTTTCAAAAATTGTATCTTTTGTAAGTACGGATGCTGTATATATTATGGCTTCACCTTGAATGGGGTCCGATACAATTCCAAACATGGCATTAAATTCATCTACGTGCTTTTCCACATAGGAAAACATAGACCGATACTTTTCATTGTCTTCTTCATTCTCGTAGGTATAGGTTGTTTTCAGAATTGGGCTGTGTAAATATCCAATTCCGTAATATTTTGCAATCATATAAATCGATAGAATGCGTTGTAATTGTGAACCGGCACCGTCCTTGTGGATTGAATTATTGTATGTTAAATAGAGCATTCTATTTCTTCTTTAGAATCATATTAAAAGTTTAAGCACTCGCGTTGGGAAGACGTGAACCATTGTACATATCAATGCGTGGAATGATTCCGTTGTCGATTTCATCTATGAGACGATTCATGAGTTTGGCATCGTATACGCCGGCAAAATGAACCAGAAAATCACCAGGCATCCATAAACGAGACCCCTCAAGTCCCATTAAATATGCATTAAAAATATAGGCATCGTACAAGACATGGGTTTGTTTTCCGTATGTTTCGTTGGAACCGAGTAATTTAATCATGGCTGCATTTTCCCACCAAATATGGTACAAGCAATCGGTTTGTTGCCACACGTCGGCAAAAAAGTCGGACCCCCAATTGCCCGTACGAACAATCATATTGCCACTGTTAATATGTCCACACGTATCGAATGTGAGCAATAAATCCTTGTCTGCGGGTAAATGGGGAATTACATGGTCTTCCAATTTCAAATCCAGATTGGTAATGTATACATCGGCATCACTAATCCAAATATAGTCATACAAGTCTGTTTTTCGACAATAGTCAACCCACAAGGGTACCTTGCTCCATGCAATCGGACGATCGCGATTCCAGCATTCTTCATGGGCTTCAATGTAGGTATATCCGTGTTTTTCCGCATATTCCTTTTTCCGTAAAAGGGCGCGATCCAAATTTTTGCGGTAATCGGCACCAATTGCCAAGGTTAATATACAAATCCGTTTGGGGTCCATGGTTCTTCTACCCTTTTACCTCGCAATTTCTTTATGTGCGTTTGCAGAAAACAAATTTTCCATCCTTCCAATAGAAGTATGATTCGTTGGTATTATGTGGTCCAAAACGATTTCCCGCTTTCGTGTTTGTACGACCTTCCATTAAAATATATTGACCAAAACATTCGTCTTTTGGCAGTAAACGCACAAACCGAAAAGAAGATTCCCAGCATTTTACAAGATTATATCATTCACGAAAAGGATTTAGACTGGTACAATCCCTTTTTACAATACAATAATTTTAAAATTGACAGTGCATATTACCATGTTGCAAAAAATTCATCAACCTTACTTGAGCCCTTCAAATATGTGGGTTTTATTACTCCACAATCGAAACTCACAGTTCAAGCCTTGCAAGGAATGGAAAAGAAGATTACGGAAAACATGAATAAAAAGCTTTTATTTTTCAGTGAACACGAAATCGGATTTCATAAAATCAATGCCCATATTGGAATTCAAGGATGGGAAAAGGTGGTGAAAAAGTATAATACCATGTATGGTACCAGCCACGATATTACACGTGTGCTTGCATCGATGATACCGATGAAAAATATTTTTTCCATCCCACAAGACATTTTACTCAAAATGATTGATTTTGCAGAGCGTACCGTACCAATCATCTTTGAAGAATTGGAATATAAGACCGAATTACTTCCCTATCACAATGAACTTCTTTACAGTATTTTCCTCATGATGCAAGGATGGGATGGACACTTGCATGAACTTGTGAAATTACCCATCCACGATATTTAGATATCAGAATAAAGGTACACCATCTCACGTGTGAATCTGCACGTTTCGCTCAAATGGCACAGTGGTAGCGCATCTCTCTTGTAAAGAGAAGGTCCTGGGTCCGATTCCCAGTTTGAGCATTTTTTAAATAAATATAAAATTATCCACAATTTCACGTTTCCGCTCAAATGGCGCAGTGGTAGCGCATCTCTTTAGTAAAGAGAAGGTCCTGGGTCCGAATCCCAGTTTGAGCATCGTTTCTTTTTATTTTCAAAAAACAGGAAAAAATTGAAGTTTTTGGTTTATAATAGCATGCAAAGCATGGAAATTATAAAGAAGGAACGCATTCAATATAAAAAAAATGAACTTGGACAATTTGTATGCCCAATGTGCAATCTTGTAAAAACCAATCAAAGTACAATGCATTATCATATAAAAACCCACAAAAATGAGTCCCAGCATATTTGTAAATATTGCAATAAATCCTTTTTGCATAAAAACATGTTGGATGTACATATGAGTTCACGGCATCGACAAATGGAAGAAAAAAGTTTTTCCTGTGTCTATGACGAATGTAAATCACAGTGCAATACAAAGGCGCAATGTATGGTACATTTTATGCGCATTCATGCAAAAGATATCTGTCAACAGTATCAACATAAATCTTCATCTTCCAAAACATCCTTATGTACAAAATGTGAGCGCAGTTTCGAAAGTGATACTGCCTTTTATTACCACAGTTTTACCTGTTTTCCTCCAATTATCAATGAATCCAACCCACTTTCTCAAAAATATCAAACTTTATTGCAACGCTTCAACACATAATGGAGAATTACGTATTATATTTGGCCAATTCAAATAAGTGGTATCCCAATGCTCCAAAACCTGCCAAGAGCAACAATTCGTATCCACCGCGTAAACTATCTTTTTTCTTGATACCCAAATACAGTAATAAAGGACCAATCAAAAATGCGTGAATGGCATTCACCCATACAGAAGGATTGTAGGCCTTGAGTTTTTGAAGGGTTTTCATGCCGTGGTACAAGGTCACAATTAAACCGAGTCCCAGAAGAACCCAATAGACCCATTCGGGTATCGAGGAACGTTGGCTACCGACCCATAAAAAAAGAGGAGCCACAAAGAGAATATGAAACAAATTAATGATGCTATGGGTATCCATGACTTCTATCAAACATCAACAATTTCGTTTTGACGTACATCGAGTTGTTCCTCATGCATGAGCTGTCTGGCATTTTCATCTTCACGTTGTTTCAGATATGTTTCTACACGTCGGTCAAATTCGGTACTTCCTGAGGTTTCTACATTCGCCGTCTTGATATACTCTTCCATGCGCTTATCAAATTCGAGACTGACCACGGACAGTTTCGAGGATGGTTTGACTGTTTCAGCATCACGGTTCTTCATATACTCTACCACACGTTTATCAAAGGTTCCTTGTGTTTTTATGGAAGGAGTAGGAAAGTCTACATTTGCACATTCCTCCATTGCATCATTCATATCAGCAAATCCTTCGACATTTTCAAGTTTGGTGGGGTCATAATCCTTTTGAGTCATACGCTCGAGGCCCATTTGAGAATATTTTTCCATGATTTGGTCGGTTTTACTTGTAAGAATGGCTTGAATTGCTTTTTCATCCAAGAGACCATTCTTTACATATTCCTTTACCTTTTCTTCCATGGGGGTCGATTTCATATCTTCCACTGATTCATAGGCATCACCAACACCCTTGGTCGAATCAAATGGGACAATTCTAGGACTGTTTGGAGGGGGTGCAATTGTTTCTTTTTTCGGAATGGCAGCCGCTACCGTTGCTTCCACGGTTTCATCTTGACCAATCACATTGACAACATGAATATCTTCATTGTGTTCAAGATAATTATCGCTCACAAGCACAAGTGCCTTATAAAAGTTGTGTCCAAATACGGCTAGAGTAAGGAGTTCGGAATATTCAGCATTATAGATAAGAATCATAAGACATGCAATAAGCAAGGAACGAAGTGCTTCTTGGTTGCGGTACAGTTCTTGTTTCATGCCGTTCATAAATACGACGGCATCGTCGACCTTAATCA
>JACCDO010545766.1_pt1 | contig 12939 bp, 11 predicted proteins | sample 7446101 | NCBI WGS metagenome assembly JACCDO01 (sample SAMN15323440, study PRJNA562643) | freshwater metagenome | isolation source: river surface water | place: USA:Blue River Watershed | collected 2017-08-16
AAAGAAGATTAAGAATACAGTGAAGTGGGGTAAGAAACTATTAGGACTATAATAAGATTACGGAATTATTAATTATCTATATATAATTTAATATGCAATAAATAATATAGATATATAAGTAGAATGCTACGACATACAAGGAAAAATATAAAACGAAATGGTGGTAGTGGAAGAGGCCCAGCAGGGAAGCATGGTACACAAGATACACGAACGAGAGGTAGACCTTTTGGATCAAAAGTTGCACCAAACCCATTACCTGTAGTACCAGGGTCAGAACCAAAATTTCATGGTAGGCACAGTAAACAAGAAAAAGCAATCGCAGCTGCAGCAGCAGCAAAAGCAAAAGCAGAAGCAAATTTTCCTGTATTGCCATCTAAGCTGAAATTAAGAGAAGAAATTGTAAATAAAGCAAAAACAACAGCAGATATATTAAATAAATTAGCAAACGCAAAGCTTAGAGCAAATGTAAAGCTTAGAGCAACTGCAAATGAATTTGTACCACCACAATCTATAAATAAGGTGAATAAAGAAAAACAAGAAAAAGAAAAACAAAAACCAGAAATAGAAAGAGCAGTTGCAGTTGATTGTGAAATGATACAAGCAGGGGAGCCAGTATATCTTCCTGGTGGATCATTTGGTGCACCCCATGTATTAGCACAAGTAGTAATAGTTGATTTTAATGGGAAAACACTATTAGATAGATATGTTTTACCTGAAGTAGGTTTAGAAGGTGTTGTTACTTATCTTACTGAAATAACAGGTATTAATTATAATACTTTAAAAGGGCTTGATCCTAAGAAACATTCTCGTAACATAGTAATAAAAGAAGTTAAAAATATACTAAAAGACAGAATTGTTGTAGGTCATCAATTAAGTAGTGATTTTAAAGCACTTGATTATAATCCTGAAGAAAATAATAATGTAATATTTGATACCGCTACAATTAACACATTTATGAATCCAGAATCTAATAGGGTTTATGGGAAAACTGCTAAAAAGTTAAAAGATATTACCAAACAGTTTGTTGGTTATAATATTCAAAATAAAGGTAAACCTCATGATCCATTAGAAGACGCTATTGCACCTATGAATATATTTCGTAAATGCCTTGGATATGGCCTTATTAAATAATTATGCAGATAATGCATCTAAATTTTCACTAACCCATTTTTTACAAGACTCAAGTATCTTATTCTGAATTTCAGATTCAGATGCTTTAGAAAGTAAAAAAATCCAAGATTTAAATCCAGAAACGTGTGCCAAATGTTGAAACTGCCCATCAATTTGCAGCTCTTGTTGGAATTCAATAACGCAACAATCTGAAGGAAGTGCCCACAGTTTAGACCACACTTTCTCAGAATTTTTACCACCAATAAAAATACAGAGAGACACGCCACACAGTTGCTCATATGATACAGTAGAATGTTCATAAATAGATACAATATCCCATTGTTCACCTAACAAGTTACCAAGTTGTTTACAAAAGGAGTTAGAAAGAATAGAGTTAGATAAAACAACACATTTTTTGTAGGTAGGTGTAGGTGTCCATATAGGAAATAAACCACGAAGTGCATCAATATCTTCTTTACCAAGTTCTAAAGGTCCAGGTAGTAACCCAACAACTTTGTTAGCAAAAACAGCAGAATTGGTATCATAATATACTCCATTAACATGTGGACTACCCCAAGAAAATTGTTGCATAAAAGCCGAGAAATTAGGAGGTATCCAGAAAGATGCGCCAGGGTTTTCTTTAAGTAGTCGAGCTACGCGTGATAGGTACTGTAGAGCATAAATGTCAGGGTTTGCAAACACATTACCATTTTCAAATGGAATTGCTAACATAGTATCTGCCCTCTGTAGTGGAGTAAAAATATTGGTGTTAGTATTAGCCCAATAGTTGTGAGTATCCATATATTTACCAGTATAAATTGTATCAAAGTCATATACTAATCCATTAGGAGTTACACAGGAATTATTCCAAGTATAAACAGGGATTTTATCTGCATAGTTATTAACATCATTATATTTCCAGTTATAACGCCCTTGATTTTTCAGCATAGTACAATAAGTAATAGCATTTGTCTCATTACTGCTTTTAATCTCGAAATCGACAGTACTATTAATATTATAAGTAGGTTTAACGGATGATGGGGCAGGTAGATGTTTCATATCAAGAATATTGGTGGGAGTAATGAAAACATAAATAGGAGATTCAACTTTATTGGCGGGTGTATAATTGCGAATATTAGTGGTGTGAATATGATATGACTTGATAGTGAGTGCAGGATTAGCAATAAGGAATTTCATACGAATAATATCAGCTAATAGACGATTATCACATCCAGGCATACCAAGTTGATAATTAAAGTTAGAAGGATCCCACGTACGTGATTTAATAGAATCTGATAGGAATATCCAAGAATCCTGTGAATCAGGGCGAGGTCCAAATAGTTTAGGAGGATCATCGCGATATTGCTGTACATCCCAACGTAGTAGTGCCATCATTTTATCACTCATATTTAGTTTATTAATATCATTAAGAGTATTATCAAAGTAAATATCAGCATTTGCCAAGATAACAATACAATTATCAGGTGCAATATCACAGACAGTTTTAAAGAAATCGTAATATGTTAGGCGTTTACCAGTAACAATTTGTAGTACTCTATTGTGATCAGTAATAATATTGGACCATTCATCAGAGTAATCTTTTTCATTAATTAATACAATTTTATCAATATTATTGCATTTATAATTGTTGGCAAAGGATTCTTTAATTTCTTTATAGCGTCTATTATTTTCGTGGCGAAAGTATTGTGTGAAGAGCCAGATAGAGTATGGTTTTACATTAGTTTCAACGGAGATATTATATGATTTAAGAATGTTAAGGCGTGATTGAGATGGAGAAATATCAACAATGCGATTCATTCTTAGGATAATTGAGAGACAGGCAATTGCATCATCAGTGGAGCAATCCCAAGAAGATTGAATGATAGGGTATGAAGTAAACATATCATCGAGATTGATAAGATTATTATAATTATCTGTCCAGTATTCAATTGGTTTAAGACCGAGGATATCTTGTGAGATAGCAATAATATCTACATTTTTTGAAGCATTATGGATAATATCGAATTGTGTATCTAAATCCGTATTAGTAGTATCAAGTGCATTAATAATAATTCCGACAATTGATGTTTGTTTAGTTGACCATTTGTTATATGAGTCAATGCCGACAACAATTGAAGGCCACCCAGACCAATTTACGGTGTCATCTTGATCTGAAAGCCAAATAAGTGTCTTATTATCGTAAGATAGTGTTGTATTAAGGTGTAATGGTTTAATCGTAGATTTAGACATTATATATTTAAAATAATAAATACATTGATACTTTATATTGCTGTAAAGAAAAATTAGAGTAATCGATTACATGGTACACATGTTTAAATCTTTAATATAATAAGAAATGCCAACACCGTTACCACCTCCTCCATTCCAGCCATTAGGCTGTGTTGCAGCCCCATATAATTCTATACAGAATCCTAATTATGCAACGAATGCACAGAGTAATATTAATTTTCCATTAAATACTGGATCAAATCATAGTCAAGTTGTAAGTAACATTGCAAATACTGTATTATTTAATAACATAAATGATACAAATAAGGCAATAAAGGCATCTGGATCAACACAGCCCTATATGATGTTTAAGTCTGATCAGGATAGATTAAAGTATATTCAGGCACAGAGTGTAGCACAGACAAGAGTGATGGCTATGACTGGAGGTGCAGCAGTAGGTCGCCCAGCAGCGGCATCAGCGCCTACTACATCCCAGGTATGCAATAATGTATTTTCAATAATAAACTCTTAGGACTTTTTGAAAAAAAGCCCGCAAAAACCGCATTTGTGTAGGAGTACAAAAATAATTTCTTTAAGTTCTCCTTGATATTCCTGTATTTTTGCGGACTTTTTTCTAAAAAGTCCTAAGTTCTCCTTGATATTTCTGTGTTTTTTCCATTTTCTGGTTTTGCCGTTTTCTTGTTTTTGCGGAGCTTTAGCACTTGCTCGCCAAGTGCGCAAGGCGAAATGTTAATGAAACCTTCTAATCTCAAAAAGTCCTAAGTTGTTCCTGATATTCAAGAATCATTTGATAAAATGCTTGAATATCTTGTTTACTCACTTTTAGTATCTTTGGCTCTAACTGCTTTTCGAGGATTTCGTGTGGTTTTGCGGGGCTTTGTAGGTTTGGTAATACTTTCACGGAGTTTGTCTCGCTCTTGAGCGGTGATTTTTGAGCGGAATGTTGCGAGGTTGGATTTGCATCGTTCTCTCCAATCTGCAAAGTAGGTAATGCTGTCGTTTGCAGTATCGTATGTTCCAATGGAGACTGGCTCTGATTTTGTGTCAAATGTATAGATGGTTGTTCCGTTACGATAGTATGGAATTCCTCGGACAATACAGTGTTCATATTTAATACTCATTGTAATTCTGCACTATATTATACACGTTAATACAATCAAATTTTGTAAACCCTATAAATCAATTTTTATTTAAAGTGACTTATTTACCCAAAGATTAAATGATTTATGTACTTGTTCGTTGTTTAACATTTTAAGTTTAATAATACTATCATATATATTATATGGTTGATTATCTACTGTATACACATTAGTTGATTTAAGTAGAGTTTTACTATAATCATCGCCAATAAGATTGCATATATTATTAATCATATTTTTTCTTATTTTAACAGGTGATAATATAAATTTTGTAATAAAAATATTATAATCACTATACATCTGATCAGTGTTCATTATTACATAATACTATTATAAATATAATTTAAGTACTTTTTAATACTTGTCTCGTCAAGTCGCCCAGCTAAAAGCTGGCTCAACAGGGCTCCCAAAGGGAGCACGAGTCCGCAAGACGAGAGATTTATCTCAAGTTTTTAACGGCGACCGCCCCCACTGCGACCACTACCGCGAGAACCACTACTGCGAGTACCACCACGAGAACCAGAAGCCCCAGAACCATAAGGTCTACCAGAACCGCCATCACCACGTGGTCTCCAATGACGTCTACTGCCATAATATCCAGGCCCTCCATAGCCACCACCCCAATTGTATCCCCACCAAGGGCCATAAGTATAACCAGAATACCAAGGATAAATTACTTCAGTAACAGGAAGATCATATTGAACGGTTGGTTGTTCGACTATAACTGTTGTACTACCTCTATTAGATTTAATAAGGAACCTGTATACAAAAAATGCAACAAATCCAAATGCAAAGCCGTAGAAGAGTACAAAAAATATGTCAGATAATAGCATTTTCTCTAAATATAATACGCAAAATATAATACGCAAAATCAATATGTAGTATAAAGAAAGTTTATTATACTAATTAAAAGAATGGCAGAGAATGACATACATTTTATAAAGCAACAGTTAGAAAAGAATATATCAGATGATGATAAGTATAATATATGTCATACATTATTTAATCAATATAGAGCAATAGGTAATGAAGAAACTGCTATATATTACCTTGTATATTCAGCAAAATATAATACAAATAGCGCACATTACAAAGTAAAATGTATATCAGAACTTATACAATATTATTGCTGCAAGGATATGAATGAAATAGCATTATTATATTACAGACTATTGGAAGATCATTATAATAATAACACAGTAGAAGATTCATTAGATGCTAACTTCATAGTACCATATTATATGGCAATAGTGTGTAATAGACTCCAAAAGGATGATATTGGAATAGAATTATATAGAAGAGCCTTTACAAAACTCTATAGTAATATAAATCGCAACTTGATAGGTAATTTCATATTTAATCTACAATTCTATATACATAAGGTTGATAATTCAGATAAGGCATTTTTTGAGGCAGCTAATAAATATATAAATGAATTAGAGGATAGAGGTTATGATATAAAATCCTATGATTTTATAATGCAATATGAGAAATATGGTATTAAATTACAGAATGTATCATATAATCCAAACTTTACAGATGAGGAGTGCAAACTAAGTAAAAATATACTAATTTATACTGGATATATGACACATAAATGGAATTATACATATAGTTTAACAAATGCATTAGGTGGATCAGAGACGGCAGCGGTATATTTAGCAAATATGTTACCAAAGGATTATAATATATATGTAGCGGGTCATGTAGAGGAAGAATCATATGATAATATCACATATATTCACAATGACAACTTAAAGGAATTGATAGAGAAGACTCCATTTTATGCAATAATAGTATCGCGTTATGTAGATTTCTATAATAAATACAATACGTTTTCAGCCTATAAAACATTTATTTGGGGACACGATATTTATTTATTTTCTACAGTAAGTTCAGTAGAAAGCATCCTAAATAAATGGAGTAAAAAAATAAATGGATGTATATGTCAGACAGAATGGCATAAGAATCAATTATTATCTGTTCATCCAGAACTAAATAGGGTTAAACTATATACAATTAATAATGGAATTGATATTAATAAAATAGACAAAGCAGCTGGTTTTAAACTAAATAAGAAGGTAAATAATCGTTTTATATATTCATCTTGTTCTGAAAGGGGTCTTGAGAGATTATTAGAATTGTGGCCGCAAATACTTAGTGAACTACCTGATGCAGAATTATTTATAGCGTCATATAATACATTTCCTTCGTCACTATTAGATCATTCTTTAAAAGGAGTAATAGATAATTATTCATCGTCAATAAATCACGTAGGTAAATTAACAAAAGATGAATTATATGCATTAATGGCAACTTCAGAATATTGGATGTACCCAACGTGTTTTGATGAGACTTCTTGTATAACTTCAATGGAGCTTCTTGCAAATGAGGTAATATGTTTATATTATCCACGCGCAGGGCTTATTAATACAGTCAGCGATTATGGTATTCAAATTAGCCCTGGAAATGAAATTAAAACCCTACTTAGCCTAACGGATGCTGAAAAGGATGAGTATAAGAAAAGAGGTAGAAAGTATGCGGAAGAAATATGTAATTGGTCAAATAGGATAACAGAATGGACTAATATAGTTTTTGAAAATAGATATATAAACGATGCAACATATAAACATTTTAAATTTTTAGAGGAAAATAATAAAATACCAGATACACATATTAATTATTTAAAAGAACTAAGTATTAAATTTAATCCAGAAGTAATATATGATATAGGGTCTTGTGTATTAAATTGGACTAATGAGGCAAAACATATATGGGATAAATCAGAAATAATATTATTTGAAGCAATGGATGAAGCTGAGCAGTTATATACAGATTATAATTATAAGTATAATATAGGAGTATTAACAGATATAGATAATAAACAAATTGAATTTTATCAGAATAATACTGAACCAGGCGGTAATTCTTATTATAAAGAGATAGGGCATTCTAAATCACATATATTATTTAATGACGCAAATAAAAAATACAAAAAAGGTATGACATTAGAATCAATTGTTAAATCAAAATGTTTTAAGTTACCAGATTTAGTTAAGATTGATGTACAGGGTGCAGAATTAGATATTCTTAGAGGTGGAATGAATGTAATAAATAATGCAAAATATTTAATTATAGAATTGCAAAAAGTTAAATATAATGATGGTGCCCCACTGGCTGATATAACAATTAAATATTTAGAAAATAATGGTTGGGAATTAATTACAAAAGATCCTTTTTGTGATAATGGGCCAGATGGAGACTATTGTTTTAAAAATACCAGGGATAATACAGATAGAAATATATTGAATGCAAATACATTATTTATACTACCATATTGGTATTGCCCTGAAATATTAGATGATTATCTGGATAGTATAAAAGAAAAATACTATACTAACTATATTAAGATATATAATAATAATAAATCGTCTATAAATATAATAAAAAAATATAATCCAACAAATATAATCTTCATATTGGGTATATATAATAATAAAGATATTATGGAATATGCAATATCAAATAATATATCAATTGGTATACTAAATACAGAACCATTAACTATAACACCCAGATTTAATGAATTTAAGAATAATATAATAGAAATAAATAAATATAATCATAAGTATATAATATATGATTATAGTAAATCAAATATTAAATTATTAAATAATAATGGATATCTAAATATAGAGCATTTACCATATAATGTATATAAAAATGAGACTGAATTATTAACTAAATTAAAAAATACTACAAATAACTTATATGATTTTGGAATCATAGGTGTTGAAAAGGGTATGGTAGATCGCAGAAGAAATATTATAGAATATATTAGAGATAATACAGAATATACTGTAAAGGTTATAGAAGGGTGGAAAGAAGAACGTGATAGACAAATAGCAGAATGTAGAGTAATATTAAATATACATGGTTGGTACAATGAACCAACAAATATATTTGAACATATAAGATGCGACCGACTATTAGAAGCAGGATTTACAATATTATCTGAAGAATCATATGAATTAGATCCAGATTTTCAGAAAAAATATCCTAATTTGCATATAATAAAATATGAAGATTTTTTTAATAATGATATATTACATAATATAAAGCTGATAAGTAATAATAGTAATATTAACAATGACTAAAAAGATAATAGATTGTTTTACATTTTATAATGAATTAGATTTATTGGAGTATAGATTAAATGTATTAAATGATGTAGTAGATTATTTTGTGATAGTAGAAGCAAATCAAACACACGCTGGTAAACAAAAAGAGTTATATTTTAATAATAATAAAGAACGATTTGATAATTTTAAAGATAAAATTATACATATTGTAGTGGATTTACCTCACGTTGGAAATATTAACATACAAAATAATGAGCAATGGGTAAATGAAAAGTATCAACGCAATTGCATTTCATTGGGATTAAATAAAATAGAACTCAATGATAATGACATAATAATTATAGGAGATTTAGATGAAATAGCAGATCCACAATTATTATCAGATATTAAGAAATATAATCTTAATTTATCAATTCATACTTTAGAAATGGATTTTTATTATTATAATTTAAATAATAGACAAATAAATAAATGGTACTTCTCTAAAATATTATCATATAAGATATATAAGGAGTTAAATATAACGTGTGATAACATTAGATTTTCTAATTGTTCTAAATTAGAAAAGGGTGGTTGGCATCTAAGTTATTTTGGTTCTGCAGAATTTATCAAGAATAAAATACAACAATTTTCTCATCAAGAATATAACAATGAAAAATATACTAATATTAATAGTATTGAATATAAGATTAATAACAATATTGATTTGTATGATCGCCCTACTGATAAAACCGAATACATATCTATAAAAAATAATACATATTTACCTCCATTATATGATAAGTATTTAAAACAATTTTATAAATCTGATTAATATAATTTGTAGTCTAAAAGTCTGCATCCATAGAGAATGACATTTCTGCTTGGGTTTTACCAACTCCTGCTTTAGCATAGGATGATACACGTTTTTCAAAGAAGTTATCTTTACCTTCAAGTGCAATACGCTCCATAAAATCAAATGGGTTAGATGTGGAATAAATCTTTCCATATCCAAGCTGTGAACTGAGACGATCTGCAACAAACTCGATATACTGAGACATTAGACGTGCATTCATTCCAATCATTTCACAAGGTAGCGCTTCAGTAATGAATTGTTTCTCGATTTCAACCGCCTCCTTGATGATATTATGAATTTTATCTTTAGGAAGTTTGTGAACAATTTCTTCATAGAGTGCGCAGGCAAAGTCAGTATGGAGTCCTTCATCGCGTGCGATAAATTCATTACTTGTAGTGAGTCCAGGCATTAGACCACGTTCTTTTAGCCAATAGATAGCACAGAATGAGCCACTAAAGAAGATTCCTTCAACAACTGCAAAGGCAACAAGGCGGGTTGCAAAGTTTTCAGTGGGAGATTCAATCCATTTTTTAGCCCAGTCTGCTTTTAGTTTAACACACGGCACCGTTTCAGTGGCTTTGAAGAGGTGTTGTTTTTCTTCTTTATCTTCAATGTAAGTATCAATGAGTAGAGAATACATTTCAGAGTGAATTGCTTCGATCATCATTTGAACGGAGTAGAAGTTGCGTGCTTCAGGGAGTTGAATTTCACGCATAAAACGCGCTGCTAAGTTTTCTTGTACAATTCCATCTGAACCTGCAAAGAATGCAAGGACATTTTTGATAAAGTATTGTTCGTTTACACTCAGTTTAACCCAATCTTTAAGGTCTTTAGCGAGATCAATCTCTTCGACCGTCCAGAAAACAGAGACGTGATTTTTATATTTTTGATATAGCTTGGGTTTCTGGATAGGAAATAAAGTAAATCTATTGGGATTTTCAGTTAGAATTGGCTCAACCTCACCAGGAGGACTTAAAGGCTTTAAGTTCTCAACAATGGAAATAGTTGGCCGAGGGCTGAGTACAGGTGAATTAAATGCGTGTCTTGGAGATTTAACAGGTGATAGTGATGGAACATCGAGGGCCTCCATATTGAACACAGTACTAAAACCGGAGAAAGAAGATGCGTTCATTTTACATCACTATATTATGCATTTGCACTTGTCAAATTTTAATGAAATGTAATACAATAATATTAAAACTTTGTAGAATAAAAATAAGGACTTAAAATTATTATATACTACACTTCACAATAATTATTTATGATTCTTACGTGTTTTATGTTTAACTTTTCCACCGATTGATAAACGACGAGTAAGAGGGAGTTTTCCATATGCTATTTTTTCTAATTTTGTAGCAATTCCTTTTGTTTTTTCTTCGCTTTTTAGACTTTCAATTACTTTTCTATAATCATCTCTCATAGCAGAATTAGATGCACCAGGAGTAGCTTTTTCAAAATCAATAATTATTGCATTTTTATTATCACAAGTTAGTAATATATTTTTAAGTTCCAGATCATTATGTGCAATTTTATTAGAGTGTAACCATTCAATTTGTTTATATAATTTATTAGCTATTAGTGCATCATCAGTACCTTTATATGTAGCCCATTTACAATTACTTATTTCTGGTGTAACAATAATTCTAAAAGGGTTTTGTTTAAAAGAATCTTTTAGATATAATCCCCACCAATTAGGAAGTTTTGATAGAATACTCATTTCATTATTATACGCCTTATCCATTTGCTTAGGGCCTAATTCATTATCATCTTCAACATGAAGAATCCCTTTTGCTATATAATATTGTTTGTCGGATGAATCATATAATCGTAATACATTCCAATGCCTCGTACCTTTAACTTTTGACACAGTATATCCAAGTGGTATAAAGTGTTCTTTTATAATTTTATTAAATAAATCTGCCATTCTATTTAAATATGATATATATAATAAATTAAATAATTAAATAATGTCAATATTTAATAGGTATTCCAATAATGGAAATTACGCAACAAGGTGGTAAATATTTATCTGAGGGTGCTGATGGATGTATATTTCAATCACCAGATAACTGGCCTTGTATGAAATCAATAAAGGGATACTCTCCAAATGATAAATCTTTAGTAACTAAAATTGTACCAGATGATGATATTGAGGGCGATATTTTAGAGACAGTTAAATCAGTAGCAAAAGATAATCCTAAGAACTATAATTTAATTAAATATATAGGGCAATGTTCTCCAAAGTTGTCCGGATTTACAAGAAAAGAGAAGAAAGTATATAATAATCATATTAATCAAATACAGACAACTAAAAAGGCTTGTAAATCATTAAGAAAGACTCTTAAAAATAATAATGGGACAAAACAAGACTATAAAATGTATATTTTAGGCAAGTATGAAATGAATTTTAAAGAATTTGCAAATCATCTTATTGAAACTAAACTATCAAAAGAAACAATTGCAAATATAATATATGATGTACATGAGGGCTATATAGATATTTTAAAGGCTTTAATTGAAAATAAGAAATATACAATAGTGAATTATGATTTACATAGTAAGAATATAGGAATATTTAAAAATCCTAAAAAAACGTTTAATATAAAAGATAGCAGCACATTTCAAGTGGGTCCATCAGATTTTGGGAGAGCATTGTGGAAAAAGAATACAAATGTCTATAATAAAAAAATATTTAAGACTTGGGACAAGCCGTTTATAGATGATTTTATAACAGTAGAAACAGATGATATAGATGATACCTATGCAATATACGTTCAGTTTTCATTAGAAGTTCGCTTAATAAATTACATAATGTATAATGAAAAAAGTTCAAGTAATAAACTGTGGATTGAGAGAATGTATAGTAGTGAAACTGTACAGAATAGAATTAAGAAGCATACAACATATGATATGCTATTATTTTATTTACCAACATTTATAGAGTCAATAAAAAAGTCTGAAAAATATAGGAGATATGAAAACAAATTAGAAGGATTAGCAATACTCCTAAAATCTGAAATCGGATTAAGTGAGGATAAGTTTGAAATCTTAAAACAGAGTCCTAATATGCGTAAATTCTTTGATGAGATTAAGAAAAGGAGTCATATTCCAACAGCATTTGGAGTATTTGTAATGCACTCACTCCGTGCTTGTCGATATACAAGAGATCAAATTATGGAGTTAGTTGCAAACCCAGCACAGACTAAAATAGATATTCCTGATAAATTAAGACTCCTAATTATTAAATATACAGATCTCCTCCTCGAACCATTCAATTAAACTCCAAGAGCTTAAAGGAATATTCTTACTTAATGATTGTAGGCGGATTGGCCGAGTGGTTGATGGCGACAGATTTGAAATCTGTTAGGGTTTCCCTGCGTAGGTTCAAATCCTGCATCCGTCGATATAATATTTTTGTAATTATTATACTATATTTTCAAAAATATTAATTTTATATTTAATA
>JACCDO010841131.1_pt1 | contig 12933 bp, 11 predicted proteins | sample 7446101 | NCBI WGS metagenome assembly JACCDO01 (sample SAMN15323440, study PRJNA562643) | freshwater metagenome | isolation source: river surface water | place: USA:Blue River Watershed | collected 2017-08-16
CGTCGTTACTTCTACCTGACCATGTGGTTGGTGATTTACACATTCACTTTTTACTGGATTGGCAGTTTCTTTGGTGAAGGTGATGGTAATTGGCACCAAACCGTGCTGCGCGACACACCCATCACTCCCAGTCATGTGGTGCTGTTTTATGCATGTATTCCTATGTACCTGATGTTCGGCATTGGCAGTTTTGTGTACGCCATGACCCGTATCCCGGCGTTTTGTAAAGGCATCTCGTTGATGCACGTGTTTGCAGTTGTCGGTCCCTTTTTGATTTTGCCTAACCTGGGTTACAACGAATGGGGACATGCTTACTGGTTGACAGAAGAAATCTTCTCGCATCCTTTGCATTGGGGCTTCGTGGTACTGGGCTGGAACGCCTTGTCACTCGCAGGTGTATTGATGCAAATCATTTCACGCTTCCGTGAATTGATGCCCATCGTGTTTAAAAACGAACTCGCCTGATACCGGTCTGATCAACTAGGAATTCAACATGAACACTGAAACTCTGCAACACCCCGGCGGTGCGGCGGCTGGACAAGCGCACACCGAAGATACTGTGGTTAGCGTGTCAGGTCTTTCTCCCAAGGCCCTGCACTACTCTCGCGTTTTCGAACTTTTTGTGGTTGCCGCCATCATCATGTTGTTCGCTGGCGCTATCCATTTGCACGTCTTACTTTTAGCCGGTGACTGGGACATGTTTCTTGACTGGAAAGACCGTCAGTATTGGCCTTTGTTGTCGCCAGTCGTCATGATCATGTTTCCTGCTGCATTGCAAGGCATTTTCTGGACTTACTTTCGCTTGCCGATTGGCGCGACGGTAGGTGCAACGTGTTTGATGTTAGCCGTATCTATTTCCCGCCCTGCATCTTTTATGTGGTGGACTGACTATCCATTGAACCTGGTTCTGCCTGCACAAATGATTGCAAGCGCAATTGTTTTGGATGTGTTTCTGCTGGTATTTCGCAATGCCTTGTTCACTGCAATATTTGGTGGCTTTGCGTTTGCCTTTTTGTTCTATCCGGCCAACTACACGATCTTTGCACCGTTTTATGTACCGGTCAGTCACCAAGGCATGATGGCCTCCATGGCCGATTTGATCGGTTACGTCTATCCGCGCTCTGCAACGCCTGAGTACATACGCATCATAGAACGCGGGACATTGCGCACCTTTGGTGATTCAGCAAGTTGGGTTTCAGCGCTCTTCGGTGGCTTTATCTGCATCTTCATGCACTATGCATGGTGGTACTTGGGTATAGCCATGTCAACCATGAAATTCTTGCCCAACAATGCCAAAGTTATGGCGTTGATGGGAACCAAAGCTGATAGCAAAGCAAGCGCTTAAGCGCAAGCCTTCAAGGGGAACTATTGTGCTTTTAATTCAAAAAACAATGAAATACTTAGCAGTGTGCTTTGGTCTGGTGGTTTTGGCTGGTGTTTCTACAGAGACGGCCTGGGCCCATGGTGAACGTTCTCAGGAACCCTACCTTCGCACCCGAACGGTGCAGTACTATGACGTTCATTATGACAAGCAAACTGTCAAAGTGAATGAAGAGTTCACATTGGTAGGCAAGTTTCGGTTGATGGAAGATTGGCCTGATGCGGTCAGCCTGCCGGAGACAGTTTTCTTGTCAGCTTATGCCCCCGGTCCCATGATCACGCGCGTGGAAAGCTACCTCAATGGCACCCCTGCACGCCAGTCTTTCTCCAAATTGGAACTGGGTCGAGACTATGAATTCAAGTTAGTCATGAAAGGACGTATCCCCGGGCGTCACCATATTCACCCATTGCTGTCTGTTAAAGGCTCCGGACCACTGGTTGGGCCTGGCCAATGGATTGAAGTGACTGGAAATAAATCCGACTACTTAATGCCTGTGACCACCATGAACGGCGTGAAAATTGACAATATCGAGTTCTACGGTATTTCACGCGCGTTGAAATGGTACGGCGTATGGATCGCGTTGGCTGCATTTTGGTTGCTGTTCTGGTTGGTGCGTCCATTGCTCTTGCCGCGCTGGATGGCTTTGCAAAAAGGCCGTGAGGATGTGTTGATCTCAAACAGGGATATCACTGTAGGCGTGATCTTGGGTGTTGTGGTGGTGACCATTTCATTTGGCGGCTATTTTTATTCGAAACAAGAGTACCCCTATGTTGTGCCGCTTCAAGCGGGTACTAACAAAATTGATCCGCTGCCAAAACCTGCTCACTCAGTAAAAGTAAGTGTTCTTAAGGCAAGTTACGACGTACCTGGACGCGCCATGCATGTGACTGCTCGCATGACCAACCGTGGCTCAGAGTCTGTTTCTGTACTTGAATTTGCCACGGCCAATCTGCGGTTCGTGAATCAACAAGCACCTGGTGCTGACAAAGCTGTGAGCGCAGATTACCCACGTGATTTGGTGGCACGAGGCGGTTTAGGTTTGTCTGACCAAAAACCATTGATGCCTGGTGAAACCCGCGACATCAAATTCGAGGCCAGTGATGCACTTTGGGAAGTCGAGCGACTTGTCAGCTTTTTAACTGATGTGGATTCCAAATTTGGTGGTCTGTTGTTCTTTGTTGACAAATCTGGAAACCGTTTGATGACCGAAATCAGCGGACCTATCCTACCTACCTTTACGGCTTTGTGAAATGCAAATAAAAAAATGGGCTTGGGGCTTGAGCCTGTGGTTGGCTGCCACAGGCAGTTGGGCGCATGGTGGCTTGTCCATGGAACAGGACATGTGCAAACTCACTGTAGGCCCTTACATGATGCATTTCGCCGGTTACCAAGAGGATGCTCAAAGAACGGAGTTTTGTGAAGACATTCCGCACAAAGGTCCGACCATCATCGTGCTTGATGTGGTGGATTTAGCGCTTCGTGATTTACCAATTGAATTTCGCATAGTTCGTAAAACCGATGGTCCATTGGATGCCGCGCCTGAAGTATTTAAGCTCTCCCCTGCGACCTACCCTAAAGGCACATTGATGGTTCGGCATGATTTCATGGAGGATGGTGATTATGTAGGTTTGGTGTATGCGGGTGCTGACCGTAAGTACGCGTCGATCTTTCCCTTCTCAGTTGGTAAACCCAACGTGGCTTATTGGAAATACACCTTGGGCTTGGTTGTCCTACTGCTGTTGGCGGTGTTTGGTCTTCAAGTCGGTCGACAAAGACTGCAAAGAGATGTTGCCATGCAAGACGCCAACGAATCTAAGGCGAATTAAACATGCGCGCATTAAGGCGCTTGTTTTTAATTTGGACGACATGCCTGCCCTTGTGGGTAGGTGCGCATGCTTATTTACTTAACACTGAGCCCCCTGCCAATGCCGTCATTGACCTACCCCCGTTTCAACTGAGATTGCGTTTTTCTGAACCAATTGAAAAAAGATTTGTACGTATAAAGGTCATAGCAGATACACAAACTGTCTCTATGCATTCTGATCATTTACAATGGGATGCTTCCAGCAAAACGTTATTAATTAACTTGCCTACACTTCATGCAAGCAACTATGAAGTTCAATGGTCTATCCTGGCGAAAGATGGTCATACAAGCCGGGGGCAGTTCGTCTTCAAAGTTAAATCACCTTAGCCGTGGATCCAATCATTGCATTGCGAGGTATGCAAACGGCCTTGATGGCTTTTGGATTAGGTTTACTTTGGACGGTGTTTTCGCGTGATGTCGACAAACAACCAAGCGCAACTTATCGAATCGTTTTAGGGTTGGTTCTATCTTCACTCATTTTTGCGTTGCTTCGGTTGGTTTACACGGCATGGACCCTGCAAGAATTTAACGAAGAAGTTTTCAGCTTTGTTCAACTTGCTCAAATTTATGTCGCTCAAGCAGTTTTGGCTCAAGTCGCATGCCTATTGCTAACGCTGATCGCCCTGCTCTCTTTCAAATCAGTCAAGTTCAGTTTGCTTTTTTTAACGTTCGCCATGCTTGGGACAGCACTGACAGGTCATGTAGCAGCAGTCGCAGAAAACTTGAGTCAGCTTATTGCTTCAATATTACATATATGGCTGGCGCAATTGTGGCTATCGGGTGTCATCAGCTTTTGGTGGCGTGCGATAGTTAACAATGAAGACCCAACCAGCTGGCGTTTGCAATTAGCACAATTTTCTCAGTGGGCTCTGCCAAGTATGTTGTTGATACTGATTTCAGGCGTTGTGCTGGCCAAGGGAACTGTGGCGAGTTGGCCGGGTTTGTTGGCAACACCATACGGTTTGCAATTGCTACTCAAATCTGGAATGGTTATAGGGGTGTTGTTATGCGCCTGGCAATTGCGGCTATGGCTGAAAACCCCTCGGTTATCAGATCAGAAGGCACGCTCGTGGTTAACCAGCGAATTCAGTTTGGCTTTGGCTGTATTGGGGTTGGCCAGTTGGCTGGCGACCACCATACCCGCTGCACACGATACTATCGTATGGCCATTTGCTTTTCGTTGGGCACCTGGGCTTGCTTGGCAACAAGACCCCTCTGCCACCTCTCAACAACTTGCTTGGGGTGCGGCGTTCTGCTTGGCGGGAATCACTGTATGGGTAGGGTGGCATAAACGGTTTCAGCGCCTAACCCAATGGATACTCTGGTCGAGCTTACTTGCTGCATTGGTTGTCACGCTGCCGGCAACCAGTATCACCGCATACCCCACTACTTATATGCATTCATCAGCACGGTTGGATGCAGTATCGGTCACTGCTGGTCAAATCTTGTATGAGCAGCATTGCATAGCCTGCCATGGCATACACGGGCACGGTGACGGCCCTGTAGCCATATCAAACCAGTTGAAACCTGCCAACTTGACTGAGCCGCATGTCAACTGGCATACCCATGGCGATATGTTCTGGTGGCTTAGTCACGGCAAGGGGCAAATGCCGGGGTTTGCAGATGTTTTGACTGTGGACGATCGCTGGCACTTGATCAACTGGTTGATCGCAATGTCTCTCGGTTATGAAGCACGCACCTTGACAAACACGCCTGCACCCTTCAACCCTTGGTTGCCAGGTATCGATTTTCGTTTTCAAATGGATAACAACAACTTCATGTCCTTGTCAGAATGGCGCGGCCTACATGCGGTTCATTTGATTTTCATAAACCATAAAGATGAACTGCAACGAGCGCGTGATTTGCTCAAAGACATGAAGGGCTTTCCAGCGCAATTGGTCATTGTCAGTCGCCCAGAATGGCTGAAGGATTTGATCAAAGGTCCTTGTGAAGCTATCTTGGTCAGTGACTCACATGGACTCATTACACAAGCTTGGTCAAATTACCGCCGCAGCTTCGCATCCCCTGATCTATTGAACGAAGAACCGAATGTGCCGCGCATAGAGTTTTTGATTGATCGGTATGGTTTTGTCAGAGCGAGATGGCGCTCAGATGAATCACCGTCTGCCTTGACTGTCAATGAACTCAAAACCGTCTACGAGAGTTTGGCAGCCGAAGGCGAAATCAAATCTGCAGCCATTCATCAACATGATTGAATTTAAACAGGCCAATTGGGTTTTGCGCGGTCAATTGCTGATAACCGCAATCGCTGTCATAGGATTGCTTTGGATTGCAGCATCTGCATTTTTCAAAACTCCTTTGCCTTCAGCTTCATTAAACATACGCACACTGCCCGCTGGATGTCCTCAAATGTTGACAGGGCAGCCAGGAAGACATAACGACTTGATGACACCGGGTGGTTTGCGCTATAGCGTAATCGCGCCCGTCAACTACCAGCCCAATCTCCAATATGGCCTGCTCATGGTCTATCCGCCGGCAGGTTTTTCAAATACGGCAGCTGAGCGCTATTACCAACTAACTACCAAAGCAAATACGCAAGGTTTTATTGCGGTTTACAGCACTGCAATACCGCTGTCAGAGCAAGCTCTTCGCCTACAACGCGAAGTTGTTCCACATGTTATGAGTCAATGGTGTATTGATCCGCATCGCGTGGTGTCGCTAGGTCATTCGGATGGCGGTAGTGTGACGACAGGGCTGACAGTACGACAAGCTGTAACTCCGCCCCCAACACATATCGTTTCAAGTGCGGCTGGTATCACGGCTGAAGATTTAAAACAGGAAGCTTGCCCTGCACCATTGAATGTGACAGTACTTCATAACCCGAAAGACAAATTATTTCCAGATTACGGTGCAGGTGCAGTGAAATGGTGGGCGCAGTGTATGCAGTGTTCAGTGCAGGTAGAAACTGAAGCAACTGGCTGCATACGAAGACAATGCGCGCGAGAAAAAATATTACGTCACTGCGCCACCACCGAGCCTCATAGCCAATGGCCGGTTGTTACCCAGCATTTGTTTGAATGGATAGATTAGCTGATTTGGATAACTACAAAATTCATAAAGCAAGTGCTAAACAAAGTCAGCTGGATAACTGAATTCTTGGCCTTGATTCCGTTAACGTTTTTCTAAGAGTTCACGCAATTCTTTGATTTCCTGTCGAAGTGCTATGACTTGCTGAATTTCAGCACGTACGGCCAAGACTTCATATTCGATCTTGTCAAATTGATTCTGATTCATTCGCTCTTTTTCTTTGTCCGCCGTGATGGAATCCACAATCACCGCAATGAACAAGTTGAAAACAACAAAGGTAGCAATCAAGATAAACAAAACGAAAAATATCCATGCGTGCGGATAATGCTCCATCACCGGTCTTGCAATATCTTGAGACCAGCCCTCTAAAGTCATTACTTGAAATAAGGTGTATGCACTGGCACCCAGATTTCCAAACCAATCAGGAAACTCTTCTCTGAATAAATCAGTTGCGATAACAGCAGCCACATAAAAAATAATCAATATCAGGCCAAAGACCGAGCCCAAACCTGGAAGCGAACTGAGCAGTCCGCCTACGACTTTGCGCATGCTTTCGACTTTGTTAATCAGTCTCAATACACGCAACACACGCAAAGCGCGAAGCACAGACAAAGAACCGGAAGCCGGAATCAAAGCAATGCCCACCACAATGAAATCGAAAACACACCACGGGTCTTTGAAATACCCCAAACCTCTTGCTGCTATCAAAACAATAATTTCTGCAATAAAGACCCACAAAATGGCGTGGTCTAGCCAATGCAAAACATCGCCCCACTCGGCCATCAACTCATGGTTGGTTTCTAACCCCAATATGGCTGCATTCAACACAATCAAAACAACCAGTGCGTTTTGAACAAATGAATGAGCCATGAAAGACTCGATATGTGTGCGCCAAGTGGTGTTAGCTTGCGTTTCTGTATTTGTCACTGTGCTAGTCATGCCTCATGCCTGTCGAAAAAATCAGTGCGTGACTGTAGCCTAATATGACAGCGGGACTGCTTTAAAAATAAGCAACTAGGCCTTATTTTGATTAAGATTTATCAAGCAATAAATACATATATAGATCTAATAAATTAGCAAAATACCATTTATCTTAAATACAAAGAAACCTATTTGTATAAGTATTGCATTGCATCTGATTTTTTGCGATAAGTATCAATTCACTTCAAGCAGGCCACACCGAATCATGCTCAGGCACAACGGCACGCCATTGGAGTTCACGCTCGATTCGTTGACGCAAAGTATCCGCCGCTTGGTTTTCCCCGTGGACCACATACACCTGAGACGCAGGTTGAGGCATGCGCTTTAACCAATCTAACAACTGGTTGCCATCTGCGTGTGCGGATGCGGATGAAAGCTGAACGATTTCCGCGCGCACCTCTATGTCTTTGCCATGCATGCGAATAGTGGGTGCACCACTTGCCAATGTGGCACCGCGTGTGCCCGGGGATTGAAAGCCTGTCAGTATCACCATGTTGCGGTGGTTTCCCAAGTAGTTGGCTAAATGGTGAAGCACTCTGCCACCGGTGGCCATGCCACTGGCAGCCAATATGACCATAGGGCCATGGCGTTTGATCAATGCTTTGGATTGCTCTGGTGTTTCAACCATGGTGGCCACATGGTCCATGTCTTGAACCTGATCGGCAGTCAATCGGTGTTCTTCCATGTGCTTTCCAAACAAAGCCGTGGTGTGAATAGCCATGGGGCTGTCTAAAAATATGGGCAAGCTGTGCGGAATTTCAGCTTTGGCTTTGAGTTGCGCAATGCTATGCAACACCGCTTGCGCCCGCCCAACTGCAAACACCGGCACCACTGCCACGCCTCCTCTGGCAGCCACCGTTTTCAGGGCTGTACTCAATTCCTCATCCAAGTTTTCTGTCGGATGGCTGCGGTCCCCGTATGTGGATTCAATCAACACCGTGTCGGCTTGCGGCGGGGGCTCGGGCGGGTTCATCAAACTGTCGTCCGGGCGACCTAAATCTCCAGAGAACAAGACGCGTCGACCGGCCACTTCCAACAACAAACTTGAGGCACCCAGAATATGTCCGGCAGCAGTGAAGCGGGCTTTCCATCCCGGGATCGGTTCAAACCACTGGCCCCATTTCTCCACATGGAACTGGCGAATGCAGTCCATGGCATCCCTCTTGGTATACAAAGGCAATGCAGGCTCGTGTTTGGAATAACCGTGCTTGTTGGCGAAAAACGCATCTTCCTCTTGGATGTGTCCGCTGTCGGGCAACAAAATATTGCAAAGGTCTTTGGTGCCTGATGTGGCATGCACCCGGCCCTTGAAACCTTGGCGCACCAGCAAAGGCACGTAACCGCTGTGGTCTAAATGGGCGTGGGTCAAAACCACGGCGTCAATTTGGTCGGCAGGCGTGGGCATGGGGTTCCAATTTCGCAACCGCAGTTGTTTATAGCCTTGGAACAATCCGCAATCCACCAACAAACGTTTGCCATCGAATTCGACACAGTATTTAGAACCGGTCACGGTACTGGCTCCGCCCAAGAAACGTATATTTAAAGTCATATGCCATCATATGGTCATTCAATTTGAAAATACCTTGATGAATATCAAACCAAACCCGCTTATTTCCGCAGAGGACTCACCCGCTTATCGATTGGCATTTGAAGACCCGGACTTCTTGATGCGGGATGAAGCGCGGGGCATTCGCTTGCAATTGGAATTACTCAAAGCCGACGTAGAGCAAGCGCAGGCAGGGATTCATCACACGGCAGTGGTGTTCGGCAGTGCAAGGTTTGTCTCCATGGACAAAGCGCAGCATCTATTGACACAAGCAATGACAAGCGGAAACGATGAAGCGATTGCACAAGCAAGGTCAGCTGTTAAGAATGCGGCTTACTATGAAGCAGCCAGACAATTTGCATATTTGGTGGCCAGTTCATGTTCGACAGCGCCAGCGGATAAGCGCTTGACTATTTGCACTGGTGGCGGCCCGGGCATCATGGAAGCCGCTAACCGGGGCGCGCAAGAAGCAGGGGCGGAATCGGTGGCGTTGAATATTTCATTGCCGAACGAGCAAAAACCCAACCCCTATGTCTCAAAGCATTTGAGTTTTCAATTCCATTACTTTGCGATTCGCAAAATGCACTTCATGTTGCGCGCCAAAGCTTTGGTCGCGTTTCCGGGCGGGTTTGGCACCATGGACGAATTGTTTGAAATTTTGACTTTGGTTCAAACCCATAAGTCGCAAAAAGTCCCGGTGTTGTTATATGGACGAGATTATTGGCAGAAGGTCATCAACTTTGAAGCCATGCGGGACGCAGGCACCATCTCACAAGATGACATGAACTGCATTCAATTTGTTGAAACACCTGAACAGGCTTGGCAATCGATCAAGTGGTCACAAAGAACTGCCTGAGCACCGTTTCAAATGACTGAAAGCTCTTTTTCTTTCTCAACCACAGGTGTGCGAATCAGGTAATCAAACGCGCTCAACGCGGCTTTAGAACCCTCGCCCGCAGCGATCACGATTTGTTTGTAGGGCACGGTTGTCACGTCGCCTGCGGCAAACACACCGGGCAAACTGGTGTGGCATTTGTCGTCGATCACGATTTCACCGAAGCGGCTCAGCTCTAAGGTACCTTTTAGGAATTCGGTGTTGGGCACCAATCCGATTTGGACAAACACACCTTCAAGCGCCAGCGCGTGTTCTTTGTCGGTTGCGCGGTCTTTGAAACGCAAGCCATTGACCTTTTGTCCGTCGCCGGTGATTTCAGTGGTTTGTGCGTTCACATGTATGTCCACATTGGGCAGGCTTTTGAGTTTGCTGACCAGGACAGCATCTGCTTTCAACGCGTCTGCAAACTCGAACAAGCTGACATGGGCAACAACACCTGCCAAATCAATCGCAGCTTCGACACCGGAGTTACCGCCACCGATGACAGCAACACGTTTGCCTTTGAACAAAGGACCATCACAATGCGGGCAGTAAGCCACGCCTTTGTTTTTGTATTCCTGCTCGCCGGGCACGTTCACGTTACGCCATCTCGCGCCGGTGGACAAAATCACACTGCGCGCGCTCAACACGCCGCCATTGCTCATATGCACTTTCACCAAACCACCCACTTCGCTTGCGGGCACAATTTTTTCTGCACGCTGCAAATTCATGATGTCGACTTCGTAATGCCGCACCTGCGCCTCTAAGGCGGCTGCGAACTTGGGTCCGTCGGTCTCCAGCACAGAAATATAGTTTTCAATCGCCATGGTGTCGTTGGTCTGACCGCCAAAACGCTCTGCGGCAACGCCCACTCGTATGCCTTTGCGCGCTGCATACACAGCAGCGGCTGCACCGGCAGGTCCGCCGCCGACGATCAACATATCAAACGGTTCTTTGTCGTTTAATTTGACAGCTTCGCGCGCAGCAGATTGAGTGTCCAATTTGGCGACGATTTCTTCCAAGCTCATGCGGCCTGAACCGAACACTTGGTCGTTCATGTAAACCATGGGCACGGCCATGACTTGGCGCGCATCTACTTCGGCTTGGTTTAATGCGCCGTCAATCACCGTGGTTTGAATGCGCGGGTTGTAGATGGCCATCAAGGTGGCGGCCTGCACCACGTCCGGGCAGTTATGGCAGGACAAGGACATGTAGACCTCGAACTTCATGTCGGCGTCCAGTGATTGAATTTGCTCAATCACTTGCGGCTCAACCTTGGGCGGGTGTCCGCCTGTCCACAACAAGGCCAACACCAAAGAAGTGAATTCATGGCCCATGGGAATGGCTGCGAAACGCACACCGCGCGTCTCGCCTTGCTTGGCAATCACAAAAGACGGTTTGCGCGCATCGGTGCCGGATTCGTCAAGGCTGACTTTGTCGGACAAACCCACAATGTCTTGCAACAGTTCACGCAACTCGGCGCTGCTAGCGCTGTCGTCCAGACTGGCGATCAATTGAATAGGCTGACGCAGGTTTTGCAGATAGCTTTGCAATTGGGTTTTGAGGTTGTCATCAAGCATGGTTTGCTCCGTGTATTCGTGCGATCAATTTCAAAAGAGGGGATTAGCTCAAGGCTTGCGGGCAAAGAGGCGCGAAGCGCACCTCTTTGAACAAAACCCTGTGACTTAGATCTTGCCGACCAGGTCCAATGAAGGTGTCAATGTCTTGGCGCCTTCTTTCCACTTGGCTGGGCACACTTGGCCTGGGTTAGCGGCTGTGTATTGAGCGGCAGTCAACTTGCGCAGTGTTTCAGACACGTCGCGTGCGATTTCGTTGGAGTGCACTTCCATGGTCTTGATCACGCCTTCTGGGTTGATCACGAAGGTGCCGCGCAAGGCCAGGCCATCGGCTTCGATGTGCACGCCAAAAGCGCGTGTCAGTTGGTGTGTAGGGTCACCGACCAAGGGGAACTTGGCTTTGCCCACAGCAGGTGAAGTCTCGTGCCACACCTTGTGTGAGAAGTGGGTGTCGGTTGTAACGATGTAAACCTCGGCACCGGCTTTTTGGAACGCTGCGTAGTTGTCAGCGGCGTCTTCGATTTCTGTGGGGCAGTTGAAAGTGAATGCGGCCGGCATGAAAATCAGCACAGACCATTTGCCCTTGAGTGAGTCGTTGGAAACTTCAATGAATTTACCGTTGTGAAAAGCTTGGGCTTTGAACGGCTGAACGTGTGTGTTGATCAGTGACATGGTGATTCCTTTGTGTGGTTGATAAAAGCTATCGAATGAGAAGAACTCATTGACCGGAATCATAATGGAGCGAGGGGTTAACCCTGATTGTTTGTATTAATCAGCATCATTGAACAGCTCTAATGCCCACGCTGCTTCAATAGGAAATAAGCACTCAAATTCTCACTTTTGGGTACTTCACCAATTTATGAATTTTCCATCGGATTCACCCGCTGATAAATCCGGGGTTCGGCAAAACACCTTGGAGCACCGGCACATTGGCTTTGCGTGCAGAGACCTTGCCGCCTGTGGCCGCCAGCCATTGTTCAGCCACTTCCCAAATAGGTTTGAGATTTTGTTTGGAAGCTTCCTCTGACACAGGTGCCCAACCAGCCACTTTGTAGGTTTTCTCAGGGTCAATCGGTTTATCGTTCAACACCATGTTGTGTATGCGCTGTCCCATGCTCGCCATGGGTCGGCAGGTGTACTTCAATCCGCCGACCCGCACCATATCACCACCTTGTTGGTAATAAGGATCAGCGTTAAACAAATTGTCCGCCACATCTTCCAAAATAGTTTTGATCATGCTGCCCTTCATAGGCGTGACGGTGGCGTAGGAATAAGTTGTCGCGGTCATGTCCATCAACCACTCTTTGGTGATGGCTTGGCCGGGCAACAAACTTGTGCCCCAGCGGAAACCAGGTGAGAACGCAATTTCCGCACTTTGTACATCCAGCATTGCGTCCAACAGCAACTGGTCACCTGTGCCATTGAAGTTGCCACGTCTGTAAAGCGTGCCTTCGGTAATGGCCAAGGTTTTTTGCAGTTCAGCCAAATAAGGGGCTCGAATGCTGGTGATGAGTGATTGCATCTGCGTATCAGCGGGCAATAAATTTGCAAACACGGGCATGAGTTTGTAGCGGTAGTCGGTCACCTGTTTGTTTTTCACTTCCAAGTCCAACACACCCAAAAACTTGGCATTGGAACCGGCGTTAGTCACCAAAGTTTGAC
>JACCDO010624727.1_pt1 | contig 12930 bp, 11 predicted proteins | sample 7446101 | NCBI WGS metagenome assembly JACCDO01 (sample SAMN15323440, study PRJNA562643) | freshwater metagenome | isolation source: river surface water | place: USA:Blue River Watershed | collected 2017-08-16
AGGCTTCGCAGCATTAGAAAATGTATTATTCCTACTCAAACCCTTTTCAATGGGCCAAGCAGCGGTAGGGCTCCTCACCAGCCAGCTACGCTTCCTGGGAGCTACACTTCTACATAGCATAGCTAGTGGAGTTATCGGTATATCTATGGGTTTGTCTTTCTTTATGGATGGATTTAAAAAAATGTTTTATATAATTTTAGGACTTATCCTATCTGTAGCCTTGCATAGTACCTATAACTTTTTTATAATGAATGCAGGAGGAGAAAAATTTCTACAAGTATTTTCTTTCCTCTGGGTAGGAGCAATAATAGTTATGCTCGTATTTGAGAAATTAAGAAGAATGAATTTACAAATTAATCCTAAAGCAATGCTTTAGTTAAAAATTTTATGGAAATTAAAAAAAGAAGTTTTTTTGAGAAATTAACTGGCAGTGGCTACGAAGAAGAAGACGTAGCTGAAGAGAAAAATGTCACCAAACTAGAGAAAAAAGGTGGTGCGAACTGGATAGAAGAAGAAAATGACGAAGCAGAACTCACTGTCGATGTATATCAGACAAATTCTGATATAGTCGTACAGACTATGGTGGCTGGAGTTAAGCCTGAGGACCTAGAGTTAACTATAGCTCGTGATATGGTGACTATCCGTGGCAAGCGTGGAGACAATAGAAATATCAGTGAGGAAAATTACTTTACCAAAGAACTTTACTGGGGTAAATTCTCTCGTACTATTCTCTTGCCCCAAGAGATAGAGCCTGAAGAAGTAGAAGCTATAGAGAAACACGGCCTACTAACTATCAAACTCCAAAAAGTAGACAAAGAAAAGAAAAATGTAGTCCGGGTCAAATCTATATAAAAAACAAAACACACCTTAATAGGTGTGTTTTGTTTTACTGTGCCGAGAAGCAGGTTCGAACTGCTGACCCTTCCCTCTTCAGGGGAATGCTCTACCAACTGAGCTATCTCGGCATCTTTAATTTCCAAGCTTTTTTATCAAATCCTGAATATTATTTGCACCACCATTTAACTTCTGCTGTGTATTTGATATAGAATTATACAAATCAAGCATTTTATTTAAATATGGCTCAATATAATAAAACGAACCTAAGGTCAAACCTACTACAATCAACAGCTTCAATACTCTCCAAAAAGCAGCCCATTTCTGGACATTACGCACTTTATGAAGCATCTTATTGTTCTCTTTAGCTAAGGCTAAAGTCTCTTGTAACAATTGTTATGACTCTGGGTACACAGGCATATATTATCATAATTGATTTAAATTACCAAACACAAGATTTGCTAAAAACACAGACAAACAACAGGCAAATTATTATTGCTTTCTTGTTAAATATTTATAAAAAATAACGGAAAATATTAAAATTCCAAAAGGAAAAGCGGATAATAAAAACACCCCTAAATCAGGGGTATCTTCTAGAATTAATACGCAGATAAGAGATAATAAATAATACAAAGCAATACTAGCCAACACAGAACTAAGTAATGGGTGTCTCTTATCGAAGCCTTTTTTTATTGGTGTCCCAAGGTTATCTTGGGCTAAGTTAGGTGCGTTGTTTATTATGGGTTCCATTTTTAAATTGTATCACTTAATTTAATGAAGTACAGAGATTGATACACTTTGTGTCCTCGGCGGGAATCTCGACCTACGGTCGCGGGTGCTTTTCCATTATAAATAATAAGGAAAAGCCTTTCGACTTCCAACACTAAATAAAGCAGTTTATTTATCTCGTCCACTTTGTGTCCTCGGCGGGAATCGAACCTACAATTACTCCTTAGGACGGAGTCGTTATATCCATTTAACTACGAGGACATATACCTCTAACATAATTAATCTAACACAAACACAACAAAACTAAAAACCCCTTTCGGGGCTTTTAGTTTTTAAGTTATTCTATACCTAACAATTTTGAGATTAAAGGTTTATTGAATCCTACGATTAGGTCATTGCCTATGATTATCACTGGCACACCGAGCTGACCACTCTTGTCTACCATCTCTTGTCTTTTAGCTTGATCTTCAGCCACATTATAATCAGTAAAAGGCACATTCTTCTCTTTAAAGAAATCCTTAGCCATATGACAGAAGTGGCAAGAAGGGGTTGAATATATATCTACATGTTGCATAAAATTGTTTATTTAACTCTTAATCTATTAATTGTATCATACCTGTCAAAAAACAAAAAATGCTATTTTTTAACAGAAGATACCATCTTCTTAACCTTTTTCTTAGTATCAGTATAGACCTTATTTACATCATTTGAGATATTTAAAACATTGCGTAAAATTCTAGCCAAGACATACCCTGCATACGCCAACAAACAGCCAATCACAATAATAGCCAAAGATGAAACTATATAGAAAACTGTCTGACTAAAGATTAAAGTATCCATATAAAAATTATAACATACTATTTAAATATCTTATTCCAGAGAGATGACACCCAGTTCCCCTCCTCGATTTCCTCTTTGGCAGTATTTACTTTCTCATCGACGACGACTATTAGATCTTCGCCCTCTTTGGCTAGGCCAAATTTATCTCTGATACTAGCCTCTAACCCCATATCTGTCTTCAAATTATCAATATCTGAGATTAATTTTGTTTTATTTTTATTTAATTCCACCAATTTCAATTCAGCAATTTTCTTATTTTTAGAAGTCTCTTCCATTTTAATAAAAAAACGCACCACTCCCCACATAAAAAACAAAAGTACCAGCCCCATCAAAATCAGCACAGGTCGGGAATACAGGACCCCACCGGTATTTTTCTTGTTTTGAAAATTCTTCATAATATGATAATATCATTGTATGCTTTTTAATAAAAAACATCAAAAGAAAATACAAATTATCTGGGCAGTAGTTAGCATCCTTATCATCATAAGTATGCTTTTGTTGTATTTACCTAGTTTTAGATAGTTATTCTACTCCTCCAGAGCGCATCATCTTCAAGAACACATCTTGAGGTATATTTACTCGTCCACGCTCTTTCATCTTCTTCTTACCTTTCTTCTGCTTTTCACGAAGCTTCATTTTACGAGTTATATCTCCTCCATACATATGCTGAGTTACATCTTTTTTCATACCAGACATCGAACGAGAAGATATGATTCTACCCAACGCTTTACCTTGAATTTTTAAAGAGAACATCTGCCTTGGCAATATGCCATGCAGTTTCTCCACAGCTTTTTCTGCTTCTTCTTCTACCCTCTTTTTAGACACCACTCTAGAGAAAGCAGGCACGACTTCATCTGCCACAATGATATCCAAACGAGTGACATTTGCATCACGCATCTCACTTAACTCATATGAGATAGAAGCATAACCAGAAGACACACTCTTTAATTCATCGAAGAAGTTTCGCATTAGTTCACGAAGTGGCATTTTTACACCTACAGAGGATCTATTGTCTCCGAAATTCTCTGTCTCACCTACTTCAGCCTCATGATCAAAAAGTAACTGCATAATAGCACCGATATATGTAGATGGACTGATTATCTTTACATCTACCCAAGGCTCAGAGATGGATTCTATATTGCCATCATCTGGGAAGAAATATGGAGAATATATCTTCTCTTTTTTACCTTGTTTGTTCACTACTTCATAAGTAATAGACGGTGTGGTAATGACCAACTCTAAATTAAATTCTCTTTTCAAACGCTCGGTAATAATCTCCAAGTGAAGCATACCCAGAAAGCCACATCTGAAACCGCGTCCGAGTGATCCGCTAGACTCTTCTTCAAAAGAAAAAGCGGAGTCAGAGAGCTTGAGTTTACCTAGTGAAGCTTTGAGTTCAGCAAAATCATCCGCATCTTCTGGAAAAACAGACGCCCATACCACAGGCAAAGCCTTCATATATCCAGAGAGAGGCATAAGCGGGTTCTTAGACATTGTGATAGTGTCTCCAACTGAAGCAATACCTGGCTTTTTAATACCAGTGACGATATATCCTGTATCTCCTGAAGACAGTACCTCACGAGGAGTTTCTTCAGGAGAGAAGGTCCCAACTTCTAGAGCAGAAAATTTCTCATTTGATATAGCGAACATCAGACTGTCTCCTTTGCGGACTTGCCCATCCAGAATACGAACAAAAACTATCACACCCTTGTGATTAGAATATTTGAAATCAAAGACCAAAGCACGAAGCACATTGTCTCCAGTATATGTCTCGCTCGGAGCAGGCACTCTCTTTATAACTTCTTGGAGTAAATTCTCTACACCCTCACCAGTACGCCCAGATACCAATAATATCTCAGATTCTTCACAACCCAAGAGAAGCATCACCTCTTCTTTCACCTCATCTACCCTAGATAAAGGTGAGTCTATCTTAGACAATACAGGTATGATTTTAAGCCCCCCTTCACGCGCCATAGCCAGTGTGGTGAGTGTCTGCGCCTGCACGCCCTGAGTCGAATCTACGAGCAATATAGAGCCTTCTACGGCCTTTAGAGCACGAGATACCTCATAAGAGAAGTCTATGTGTCCTGGGGTGTCTATAAGGTTTAAAATATACTTCTGACCAGCATTTTCGTACTCCATACGCACTGGCTGCATTTTGATAGTTATGCCTCGCTCTCGCTCGAGTTCCATAGAATCCAAGACCTGATCACGCATCTTGCGTGTCTCTATAGTATGAGTTATCTCGAGCATACGATCAGCCAAGGTACTCTTACCGTGGTCGATGTGTGCTATGATACTGAAATTTCTAATGTGTTTTAAATCTGCCATAAATTAATCTTCTAAGAAACCTCCAGTTTGGTGATTCCATAATTCTGCATAATATCCATTCTTTGCCAACAATTCTTTGTGTGTACCCTCTTCTACTATTTTACCAGCATCTAATACCAGTATTCTATCCATTTTTTGTATTGTAGACAAACGGTGGGCGATGACAATAGAAGTTTTATCTTTCATTAACTCATCAAAAGCTTCTTGAATATAATGCTCACTTATACTATCTAGTGAACTTGTAGCCTCATCCAGTATAAGTATTGGTGCATCTTTGAGCATAGCACGAGCTATGGCCACACGCTGACGCTCACCACCAGAGAGTTTGACTCCACGCTCACCCACCATAGTGTCATAACCATACTGCAATTTCACAATAAATTCATCCGCATGAGCTTTTTTAGCTGCTTCTTTTATCTCTTCTTCTGTAGCATCTTGTTTACCATAAGCTATATTCTCGCGAATAGATCTATGGAACAATATAGATTCTTGAGGTACATAAGAAATAGAACTACGCAAATCATCCTGAGTGACATTTCGTATATCCTGTCCATCTATTTTTATACTTCCAGCATTTAGATCCATAAAACGCAAAATCAAAGCTACTATGGTAGATTTACCAGCACCAGAATGTCCTACCAGCCCAACTCTCTCACCCTTTTTAATATTTAGATTAAAATTCTCAAATACTTCTTTACCATTTTTATAATTAAAAGAAACATTATCAAAAACTATATTTCCCTCTGTCATTTGTAATTTCTCTGGCTTCTCTGGGTCTAATATGTCTGGTACTGTTTCAAAGATATTAAATATTTCTTTCATATCAGAAGCTGATTTCATAAATTTCTTAAGAGAATTGCCAAAATCCCATAATTTATCAAAAACAATCATCAAATAAGACTGTGTCAGCACAAAGACTCCTGTAGAAATCTGATTTTTAGACCACAAGACAATCATCAAATAAAGTACTGTGCCTTGCACCAAAAAACCTAGAACAGCTAAAAAAGCTTCTATCCTGGCACCATAAAACATTGAATCTTTAATCTTTGCAGAACTATCTTTTGTAACTTCTTTAAATTTATTAAACTCGTATTTAGTAGCCGAGAAGAACTTCACAGCCAAAATATTGCCGAAAATATCAGCGAGCACGGCACTGACTCTTGAATCTGATTCAGCTTCTAATGTATCAAGAAATACTTTCTTTTTTAAGAAAAGAGACAATATTATTATATACATAACAACCCAACTAGCAAAAACTAAGCCTAGAGCCATAGATTCTCTAAACAAAACAAATAAAACTCCAGACAGTACTATAACTGTTGGTAGAAAACTATAGACTAGCTCACCATGCATAACCTCAAAAGCAGTAATGAGGCGACGGGATTTTGTAACTAATGAACCAGAAAAAGTATTAACAAAAAAAGAATAAGAATTGGACTGAATTTTATAAAAAGCAAAATCTCTCAAATCTTTAATCATTTTTGCAATAAAAGTACTTGAAAGAAATTTAGTGCTTCTATTAAAAATAAGAGCAAAGAAAGTTACGATTATGAATTGAAGTAGAATCAAAATTAAAGCGTGAAAAACTAAATCATGTTCCTTGTCTCCTGCTTTAGATAAAATATCTATAATCTGTTTTAATAAAATAGGCCTAATAAGATGATCTAATATAGTCCTGAAAGAAAATAAAATCAAAATACCCCAAAAAAGTAATTGGTGCTTTTTGACCTGTGGCCAAACATATTTATAAATCTTCTTAAATAAAGACATTCCGCGATTATAACACAAAAAACAAGTATTTTAAAGGCTTATTAGATTCCATCCTGAGATGGGGCCACGATTTTGACCTTCCAGAACTTGGTACGAAGAGCGTTGAGAACATTGTGCATTTGTTCATTTTTAAGTAAATACAAGATAAATACTCCCGCCATAATACCAAATATACCTGAAATGAAACCTTGCAAGAATACTCCCCAGAAAGTAGTAGTACCAAAAATAGGCTCTAAAATATTGAGTCCCACATAAGCCACCAAGCCAAGTACAAATGACGCACCCAAGCTCTGGAAAAAGGTCTTAGTTATAAAAGACTCATTTGGCATAAAATCCTTCTTGATAAATATCCAATGCAATATGAAATTAATCACCGTGCCGAGAGCATATGCGAGTGGCAACATCAACACTTCTGTACCAGCTATATCATTCACTTTTAGTAAAGATTCGATAAAATACCTAAACATCAACACACTCTCAAACAAATGCACAAATAAATATGCGAAAACTATAATCGAAATAGAACAAATTAAATTCACTATAAGCGGTCTCTTAGTATCTCCTGCTGCATAATACGCTCTAGATAGTAGAGTTATCATACCTTGCGCCATAATAGATATAGAAAATATTGCCAGACAAGCAGCCACTAGACGAGTATTGTCCCAAGAGAAATTTGAAGAGCCTAATATCACACGCACTATCTGCGCTCGCAATACAATAAATAGGAAAATAACAGGCAGAGACCAGAACACAATAGCGCGAGCCGCCTCTTTTAGATGACCAATAAATTCATCTTTTTTACCACCAACAAAAGACTTAGCTAGAGTAGGAAATGCTGCCACAGCATAAGATATACCTATTATATTAAGCGGTACAGACTGCAAGTTGAAAGCAAAGTTAAACACAGATATAGATCCTCCTTTTAAGAAAGAAGCCAAAGAAATAATATAAATCAAAGATAAATTGTTAAATGCCAACCCCAGCGTGCGAGGCAGAGAGATCAAAGCGACTTTCTTTACCTCCTTCCAATCAATTCTAAGTGATATCATAGGTACAAAGCCACAGACACTAGATGAGAAAGCTTGAATACTAAAATGCATCAAAGCCCCCAACGCCACACCCATAGCCAAACCATAAATACCAAATTTAGGATACAAAAAAAGTACTCCGGAAATAATTCCAATATTGTAGAATACGGGACTCAGAGAATACACGAAGAACTTTCTAAAGAGCTGAGTAACAGTACCAAACAAATTAGACAAACCTAAAAGTATTGGCGAGAGCAACATAATTCTAGAGACAACAATCAATTTATCTTGATAGATAATAGAAAATCCAGGTGCAATAAATTTCACCAAATACGGCATCAAAATAAAGACTGCAAATGATACAACAACCATCAACAATAAGAAAGCGGTGAAGATGTCATTTAGATACTTTTGTGCTTGTTTGGTGGCTTTGTTGCCATCCATCCTAGATACTAAAAAGGGTATGATGACTGTTATTGAGGCGAGAGAAGCAATGCAGATAAATATCAAATCGGGCACTCTAAAAGCTGCATAATATATATCCAACTCTGAGTTCGGGCCAATAAAATGGGCAATAAATCTATCACGAAAAAGGGCCAAGATCTGAGAAAGTAAAGTTAGTGAACCTAAAAGAAGTGCTGCTTGGTTTACCCCCTCATATTCTTTTGTGATAAATTTAAATATTTTTTCCATGCACTCCTCTAATTAGCATTCGGTAAAGAATTTATATAATCTGATATTGATTTATCTTTCGGACTCAATTCAAGTGCACTTTTTGCATACTTTAAAGCTTCAGCATTGTTCCCCTCCTTTTTAGCTATTTGAGATAGAGTTACTAACACATCCACAGCAAAAGGATTCACTTCTATACTAGAACCAAATGAGAAATAAGCTGGAGTTAAATTTGAAGCTTGGACAGCGAAATCTTTAGCTTCTTTTATTTTACTATCTGCAAAATATACTTTAGCCAAAGACAATTTTAATCCTGGATTAAATGGGTTTAACTCTATTGCTTTATTATAAGCATCGACTGCACTTGTGTAGCCGTCCTTAGCACCGAGTACCCCCATAGTACTGTACACATTGCCGAGTGTCTTATAATTTAAATAATTCTTAGGATTGTATTTCACTGCACTTAGAGCACCGAGAGTGGCTTTGTCTAGAAAAATCTTCATACTCTCCTCTTCCTCTTTAGACAAAGCAGATTTCTTATTAACTAAAGATATATTTCTAAGCAGGTAAAATTCAGTATAATTTCTCAAATATAAATCATTTTGATACAAAGACACTGCTTTGGTTAAAGCCTTATCGCCTTCATCTACAGTCTGTGCTCCTGCAGCTTTACCAAAGTATGTTACAGACGCAAAACGCTCTATAAATTTAAATGTTAATCCTGCGGACACCACCATCAAAGCTACTATTATCAGTATGGAGACGAAACTCTTGCGTCCATCATCCAAGAAAGAAATAGTGATATCTTTTTTATGATGAGTAGTAATCAAACCCACAAATACACCGGCGACAGAGAAGGCTAATAAGAAAATTACAAAACCTGAATTATACAAAAAAGAAGCTACAAATAAATATAGAGCCAATAAGAAGAATGTCGTTATCTCTCTATACATAGAGTTCTTTACACCCATCAATACAAACTTAACTCCAGAAAATATGAAAGTACCAAAGAATGCTAACAATGCTAGTAGACCCAAGATTCCACTCATACTAACCAAACTAGGTATCAAACCAGAGCCGAAACTAAAATATGTATCCCAAAAAGGACTATTGTTAACTTCTGCATTTTTATATAAAGCCCAAGCTTGCCCAAACTGTGCAGGACCTACACCCAAGACAGGATGATCCTTTAAAGCCTTTTTAGTGACATTGAAAGTCTCACTCATATAAGGAGCAGGTTCAGCTGTAGATATAGACAGACGACTTGGTAGAAAATTCCCTATAAAATTAGTAGACATGAAGAACAACAAAGACACTATAACTATAGCGAATGAAAATACAGGGAAATTCATCTGATGATTATCCTTTTTTAATTGAGAAGAGAAGAATATCTTGCAGACAAATATTATCAAAGAAAACACTCCGACGAGCTCCCAAGCTAGCATAAAGTTGGTAGCTGCTAGGATAAACAAAGAGAGCAAAATTACAAAACCAAAGATAATATTTGCTAATCTATTTACTGAGAAAAATTCAATAAATAATAAAGATGCCAAACAAGCAAACCCTGCCCATAGACCCAGAGAATACCAACTACCGAGCAAATTGCCGATCTTACCAAAGAGAACTCCAAAAGCTAAAAAATCTGGGAGAAATATTCGGCCAACTTGAAATAACAATACCAAGACAGAAGACAGCAACATGCCAAACAAATATACTTGAGAAGTCTTGTGTTCTTTGAAGTATAAAGAAGAGAAGAACATCAGTATAAAAGCTGACAATATGAAATAGAAACTCCCCACATCAAAGAAAGTTCCAAACATAGACATATCAAAAGAAGAAGAGAAATAAGCTGATAGGAAGAAAACAAAGACGAGAGCTAAACCAGAAAATAATATATTAGATCTAGGAAATCTCACCTCTCCTTTAGAGAAAGTAGACACGGCCCAAGCTATGACCGCAACAGAGAGACCGACAACTAAAAGCAAACTCTTTGAATCTGATACTGCCACCTTGCTAAAAGGCAAGAAAAATATCGGCAATAACATCACAACTAAAAATGTACTATAAAACGAAACTTTCTCGGAGAGATTTGACCACATAATTATAAAATTTTAATTAATAACATATCAATTATACACCCAAAAAAGATAAAGGACTAAATAACTATGTTAATAAGTCTATTTTTAACATAAATAAATTTCTTTATATCTATATTTAATAAAAACTTGCTGACATTTTCATCTTTTAAAGCCTTAGCTTTTACCATATCTTCTGTGTCCTCTACCCCTATCAATATCTCACCACGAACTTTACCATTGACCTGCACAGCTATTTTGACCTCATCGTCTACAGTTAACTCTGGTTTAAATTTAGGCCATGTAGACAAACTGATAGATTTCTTTTCTCCGAGCAGACTCCACAACTCTTCGGTTATGTGCGGAGCAAATGGTGACAAAATCTGTAAGAATTTTTTATAATCCTCTTTACTCACCTCGCCTTTCTCCATTTCATTTAACAAAACCATCATACTGGATACTGAAGTATTAAAACGCATTTCTTCTATATCCTCAGTGACTTTTTTAATAGTTTTGTGTAAGGTTTTCAAAGATTGCGGCACAGAAAAATTTGAGCCGTGTCGGAGCCCCCGTAGAGAGGGTAAAGCGGGCGAATTTTTCTGTGCCGCAATCTTTACCCCTATTTTCCAAACTCTTTCTAGAAATCTGCGTGGGCCAACCATACTATCAGTACTCCAAGACACTGCTTGATCAAAAGGCCCCATAAACATCTCATATATGCGTATAGTATCTGCACCAAAAGTCTTAACTAAATCATCTGGATTCACTACATTGCCTTTAGACTTAGACATCTTCTCTCCCCCTAGAGCTAAAATCATGCCGTGAGAAGTACGCTTCATATAAGGCTCACTAGTAGGAACCAATTTTAAATCATAAAGAAATTTATGCCAAAAACGAGAATAAAGTAAGTGTAGTGTTGTGTGTTCCATACCACCGTTATACCAGTCCACACCTTTACCTACCCAATACTTCAAATTCTTCTTTGAAGCGAATTCTTTATTGTTCTTATTATCTACATAACGCAAATAATACCAAGAAGACCCAGCCCAGTTTGGCATAGTGTCTGTCTCTCTCTTGGCTTTACCTTTACATTTTGGACACTTTACATTGACCCAGGACTTCATCTCAGCCAAAGGACTCTCTCCATTGTCAGTTGGTTTGTATTTAGCTATTTTCGGTAATTTTACTGGCAAATCTTTATCTGGCACAGGAACCCAGCCACATTTCTCACAATTTATAAGTGGTATAGGTTCACCCCAATATCTCTGACGAGAAAATACCCAATCACGAAGTTTGTATTTTACAACCTTTTTACCAAAATCTTCAAAACCAGCTTTTTTGTATTCTGAAATAATTGGTAAATTAAATTTCTCTGCAAATTCTCTATCACGCTCATCATCAGAAGGCACTGCCATAATAGCTCCAGTGCCGTAATTCACTAGTACATAATCAGCAATCCAAACAGAAATCTCTTGTTTATTAGCAGGATTTATAGCTTTAATACCCTGGAGTTCTACTCCTGTCTTTTCTTTATCTTCTTTAGTTCGTTCTATATCATCTAGACTTTTTACTTCTTTTATATAATTCTCCACTTCACCCCAATTTTGTATTTTAGATTTTAAAATATTTACCAATTCGTGCTCTGGTGCCAAAACCATATAAGTAGAGCCAAAGATAGTATCTGGTCTAGTAGTAAAAACTGTAATACTCTCACCCGAATTCTTTATTCCGAATTTTATTTCAGCACCCTCACTTTTACCTATCCAATTTCGCTGTTGAATTTTTATTTTCTCCAAAAAATTCACCTGATCTAAGTCTTTATCCAACCTATCTGCGTATTTAGTAATAGCAAGCATCCACTGCTCTTTCTCTCTCTTCTCTGTCGGACCACCACAGCGGTCACATTTACCACCCACGACTTCTTCATTTGCAAGACCTATCTTACAAGAAGGACACCAGTTTATCTCTGTTCTTTTTTTATATGCTAAACCTTTTTTAAAAAATTGAATGAAAATCCACTGTGTCCATTTATAATATTTTGGATCAGTAGTATCTACCTCTCTAGACCAATCAAAAGAAAAACCAAGAGACTTTAATTGCTTTCTAAAAGTATTAGTATTTTGTTTGGTGACTTTTATTGGGTGAATGCCTGTTTTAATAGCGTAGTTCTCTGTGGGTAGACCAAAGGCATCCCAACCTATAGGATAAAGCGCATTGTATCCCTCCATTCTGCGTTTGCGAGAGATAATATCCATCGCTGTATTGGAGCGAATATGACCCACATGGAGTCCTGCTCCAGATGGATAAGGAAATTCAATTAGACCATAAAATTTCTTCTTTTTAGAATTATTTTGGGCTTGAAAAAGCTTCTTTTTATCCCAAAAATTTTGCCACTTCTTTTCTATTTTTTTATGATCGTATTCCTTCATATGGGTATAATAATACCCTAAAAACAGCCTTTTGCAAAATAAATTATTCTGTTATCACATTCACAGTCCTTGTCACTTCTACTGCATTGTTATTGGAACTATCAGTTGTATTGTAATGTATTGTATATGTACCGACTAAATTAGTATCTACACCACCTGTGACTATTACTGGTACTCCGCCATCTATATCATCTGTAGCTGTAGCACCTAGTTCTTCATATA
>JACCDO011852224.1_pt1 | contig 12930 bp, 8 predicted proteins | sample 7446101 | NCBI WGS metagenome assembly JACCDO01 (sample SAMN15323440, study PRJNA562643) | freshwater metagenome | isolation source: river surface water | place: USA:Blue River Watershed | collected 2017-08-16
AGGTCTAAAAACTTATTCTGATTGGCCAACGTATCCGCAATTATATGTTAATGGTGTGCTAGTGGGTGGTCTAGATATCGTGAAGGAAATGGTAGCACAAGGTGATTTAAAAGAGCAAATGGGTATTTAAATTATACAGCCACTGTTGAATGTATCTATTTAATAATAATACAATAATAAGCTATACAATAGTAAGCTATACAGTAATAAACTAAGATATTCTTCCTGAATGAAGTATATTAGATTTCTTCCATTTGTCTTGTTGAGTAAAAACCTTTTCCACTACAGCATAAGCATTAAGATGTCCTCCATTGATTAAAGATCCGATATAATTATCTACTGGGCTAGTAATTGGTAAATGTTGATTTAGAATAAATTCTAAACTTTTACCTTTTATCAAATATGCGTGTAGACCATGAACATAGTTTATTCTGCGAAATTTTATCTTTTCCTTCCTGAATTCGTTTATATTCATAGAACTATTTGCAAAATAGCCAAGAAATAGGACATCAAAATCAATTGGGATAATATTATGAACGAGTTGATTGATAAACCTCTTGGAGCGTTGTCTATTAGTTTTCAGTCTTGCGTCATCTTCCAAAATAAAATACCAATCATCGGTTTTACCCAGAGCATTGGTGATCATAACAGGTTCATAGTTCAGATTAAATATACTAGTGAATTTAAATATATCTTTTAACATAGTCATGATCCCTCTATCTTTGATGCTCAGAGGAATTGACATACTTTTATCCATTGGAGACTTCAAAAAGTTACGTCTATAATCTACAATTATTCTCCAAACAGCCAAATGGGATGCAGCACATGCTCTCTCCGTATCTGTCATTAGTATTGATTTGCTTCTGATAGTATTCGTCACAAATTTGCAATTAAGATGCGAATCCCAAACTACAGCAACATCAGTCGAGGGTATTTGAGATTTATTCTCGGAATGTATTAATTCTTTTCCATCGATCGCCTCATACCGTATTACTATCATACCCTCTTCCTTACATAATTTCATAATTTGATGGAATCTATCATACCTCCTACTTAAATTTATAACGAATATAGGAAGTTTCTTTTGTTGAAGTGATATCCAATGTAATTCTTCTCGTGTTCTTTCTTCGCTTTTAAATAGCATGATAATGGTAAATATTTCATGAATAATATCAGCTCTGCACGAAACATCCAATCCAAAATCTGAATACGTAGTGATCATAAATTGCACTGCCATATGGGCTATTGGTAAGTAGACTTTTCTTGCAGAAAGTGACGATTGCTCATTACGATGGGTGAGGCACGATGCAAGCACTGTCAATAAACTGCGTAAAGAACACAATAATATAAAATTCATTCTTTCGATACAAGCTATGGCGACAAATAACGACAAATCGGTACATACTCCTTTAATTTTACTATACGATTTGTCGCTCTCTTCAAATGTCTCGATGCTTAAAGTCTCAATACAACTGTCCAAAAATATGCATGCATCTAGTAAAAGATCGGGAGAAACCGTACAACACGAAAATGACTGGATGGATTGTATACCTATAAATTGCGCTCTATTTTGAGACTCATACCAACTAATATTCATTTTCTTAAAATAATGCCTTCCTTGATTAAGTTTTTCGTTGATTTTAGATTCTAATATTACACCTTGTCCAGCATCTAACTCGGTTAGATAAATTGATTCAAATAATATTTTCACAATCATGAAAGAAGCAACAATATCTACTGCTGCAGCCTCAGGTAATCCGTCAGACGTGATAAATTTGCTCTCCCAAAATTTAATATAAAAATCAAGTATCGACTTCTCTAGCATGAATTGGGAGAAATGATTCGCATCGGGTACTATGAATGGCAAATCTTGGGATATAAATTTGGTAGCAAAATTTTTTTCTGTACTATTAGAAGTAAATTTACTAATTTCGATTAAATTTATAATTTTCTCGGCTTCATCTTTTACGAAATCTAAACCGATATCACTAAATGGGTCACACATAAGTATTGAGGACGATGTTGTAATGGAATTTATCACTCTATAGAATCCTTCTCTACGACAATTTATGAGCATTGCTACATACATAGGTCTAGGAGGTAGTAAATCACTCTCATCAGATGAAAAGCTGCTACTAATCGACTCTCTTATACTTAGAAGAATGTGATGAAAATTTGAATAATTAATTCTATCTTCCATCAAACCAACTAATGTATTCGCATTATCAGATGACCTATAACTATTCAATAGCTCAATACTTAAATGCCCCAAACATGCTAATATATTGTTTGCATTAAATGTTGCACCTGGGAATTTAGTTTCCAAATCTACATCTCGATTGTGGAGATTATCAAATCTTTTAGTTAGTGCCGAAACCATCGAATTTAAAATTAAACAAAATTCATCATCCTGGAAAATATTCAATAACCAGTACTTTGATTGCTTAGAAGCACTGCCATTAACGAATGAGTACAAAAATCCATATAATGGGGAAACGTTGAATTCGATTCCAAATGATTGAACTGATAACGATAACCCGGTAATAAATTTAAACAATACTGACGTGAAATTAGGTAATATTGTAACAACGGTGCACAAAAAGGATGTATAAATAAATAAATATAATTGATTCTTTACGTCATTTGGTATTTTAACACTAGTCTGAGACGCCGATATATCGCGGTTGACATTGAATTGTTCACTATCATCCTGTACTTGGTCTGGATTGGGTAAAATAGGAAATAATTGAGATGTAATAGGTACCACATTTAGTTCTACCTCATTCTTATATAGTAGCAAATCTTCATCAGCATTGTCATAAATATCAGGAACTATACCATCTAGAATTTCTTTTGGGTCGTCCTCTAAATCAATAATGAAATTGTTCAGATAATTTTCATCATCAGTACCAATAAGTTGATTATTATTATGTAAACTTTCAAATTTATAGTCTACGCCATGATCCAATTCTATATTCGCTCTCATTTCATCTTTTACGATGTTATAATTGTACAAGATGTGTAACGGGGGGTGTTTTACTTGGTTTCTAACTATGCCAATTATGGTCGCGTGTAACAAATGTACAAAATTATTAATATATGAGTGGCCATGCGGATAATCTATAAATGATTGTATGATTAAAGTGTACGAATTAATTTTATTGTAAGCATCAAAAACAATATTTTTAATAACATCAACTTTATCAGCACCTATTGTCTCATTGTTGGTATAATTTGAGAGACTCTCATCAATAATTTCCTTACATAAAGAAAGTAACTCGTTTAATACTATATTGTGTGAAAATGAGAATAATGCTAATGAAATATCGCTTATATTGTCTGATTTCACACATTTTAGCAGTGCTCTGACTATTTTGTTCTTACTGATACTATTACTTCTATATACAGATTTATTGTTGTCTAACAAATCAAAGCGAGATTCTTTCTTCTTACCATTCACTCTAAAATACCAAATATTAGGATCTAAATATTTCCCATCTTCATTTATCTTTATTACTCTATTATGCCTAGAATCATCAGTTTCATTGTAAACTACATTTCTATTCACGTAAAACTCGTTAAGTTTATCAAAGGGTATGCCAAATTGATGTATATTATGATTCCAATTTGTACTTTCTCCTTTATTTTTTTTCATGGGTACATTGCCATTGATTTCAAGCTCATCATTTTTACAACGACTGTGCATTTTGCTTAATTTGTCGCACTTTCTGTTTAAAGTTTCAATATCTTCTTTCAACTTTGAAATAGTATTATTAGCATCGTGCAATGCCATCACGATTTTTGATATGTCTGATAAATCTTCTTGTTGATTTATTGTTGACCCAATTAAGAATTTAGAGCTAGAGCTTTCTACCTTGTTTTGGTTCGCTGGATTAGACCTTTCTATTTTATCGAAATAATTAGACTCTTGTAACTCTTTACAAGCTTTTAACAATTCACGTTTTTTATCCAGCAAGGAAGAAATTACAGAATTGGCTTTCACCAACGCCGATTGGTATGGTGTCAAATCCATGATGCGTCTTCATGAGTCATGTAAGGGGGCATTGAGACTTAAAATTGGTAGGAACTAGTTCTAGGCTTCCAAGACTTGGAATCCAAGCAGTTCTACTACTACTACTAGTAGACTCTGGTGGTACCACCTCCTACCGGTACTAGAACAAATTGTGAATTGGCAAATCGTAACGTAATTTTTTAATGTTAATTTAAACTAAAATATTGAGGTCTTTAAGATAGTCTTTTGATGAATAGATACTACATCGGATTCAAACAAGAAACGATATTATTTTTTGTGTCTAAATTCAGAAAGTTTGAAAGTATTGAAATTAAGAAATTTAAAAGTTTATCTTAGGCTACGCTCTATTGTGAGGTATATTTTTTGTTTAAAATAATTTATTAATGAATGTAATCAATATTTTAACGGGTGCTAATCCCGTTAATTTGTATAGTTGAGTATAGTAGAGTTGAATTTTCTAAAGAAATTGACAATTCAGAAATGGAATATTGTCATTAAAATATTATACACTGTCAACTCGAAGTGTGATAACTTTTTTGAAGTACCCTGACAATGAAGTATTTGTGTCTTTTGTACATAGTTTGCATTGTGCTTGTTTTGACGGAAACAATGGAAAACAACATTGACTCGGATTTAGGATTAACTGCAATAAATCTACCTTCAACAGACTTGATAGATATTCCATCATATAATGTACCAATAAGATTAGGTTTAAAACATATCTATTTCAGTCACAAATATTATAATCCTAATTTTAAAATTTATAGGAACCGTAGAGCAATCAAATGCACAGAGAACAATATTATTGTCAATAGGAGCAGACACAGATTTTCACAGTACCGTAGATAGTTTTTGTATCATGCATATGATTGTTAGGTAGCTTTAAATATTCTATAGTATATTGAATATGATTTTTCGAACTTATATAACACTAACTATAGTGAGTCGTGTGATAAATTAAAAGAAATACACTACCCAGCCTATTTGATAAAGATGAGTAATTATTTAGACAAACAGGATTATTACAAAAATATTCGTAACAGTAATGATGAAATTGTGAAGCAAAATCATAATTATTTTACAAATAGTTGCAACAGCTATAATTATACTAGTGGCGGTAATATCTTGACAATTGTAACTGGCTGGTGGGATATAGATACCAATAAGTACGAACAAAGTCTGGATGCCAAGAACATATACTTTGCGCAATGGTTTTACAATACATTACCAATAAATATGCCATATATATTGTACACTAATCATGATGTTAGAGACTTCGATAAATACCGGGATAGAAATACATACTTTACCCATTACGTAACATGTGATATTGACTCATTTAAATCATACGAAATATATAATAAAAATTGGACTGACTCATTACATGTTCCATCTTACAAGCTAGGTGCAATATGGATAGAAAAAATAAATTTTTTATTGAAGTCTCTTCAATATTCTAATAGTGAATACTTTGCATGGATTGACGCTGGTATAAATAGATATCGTTATAAGAAAGTTCCGAATGAAGAATTTAATAGTGACGTGATATTGTCCCTGCCTAGAAATAGGGTTACTTATGCTTATGTGTCAGATATTTATCACACTCATTCTTTTTCAGGGGGTTATATTGTAGTACACAGAACAATAATTCCTACGTTACACCATCTATTTTACGACGAATTCAGACAATGTTCAATAATTTTCAATGACTGGAGATGTGGATCGGACCAAATATTATTTACCAGGTACTACATTCTTCAATAAGATACCTATACAATTATTTGAATCATTTAATTAATAGGATACGAGAAAAACATCCAGAACTGTTTCATATAGGATCATACGCTTACGGAGATATTAATTTTTTGTGGGCAAATAAACACGAAGAATACTAAATATTATGAATAAGACACTATAATTATAAACAAAGTAATACAACAATAAAAACTTTTCACTCATTTCTTGATAGAATAGCTCTATTTTCTAACGTTTGCTTCACCTCGGCTTCGTCTAACCATTCTGAAAATACATCTATGGGGTCTGTCAGAGAATTAATACTTGTCTGAAATCTAGCTTCACACATTCTGCAGTAAAGGTCACCAATCATAGTATTAAAATCTAACTTGCACGCAACAGAAGCATCGTGGTTGCAGAATAAACACTTAAAGGTCTTGGCGACTTCCATCTTCTTCTTCTTCTTCACAACCTTCACGGCCTTCTTTCTGCGACCCATTATTGGTTTATTTTTTCAATATATTTGCTGTTGGTTTTCTATTTTGAAGACCCGGCCAAGTTCTGTTAATCTGTGTAATTCGTGAATATGTCAAAGTAAATACGAAGCAAAGTATTAGTGTTTGTTGAATTTGCAAAAATAAATAATAATGAAATAAATCTAATTGATGGAACTCGGCCTTTAATACCTTTCCCACGGCTCAAATTTGCAAAAAAAAATGCATACTCTGTTGAAGGCACACAAAAGTCAAACGGTCTTGTCTAATGTTCTTTTACACTTTTAATGTGTACAATCTGTCGTCGGGTTAGCATGATTGGAAGAGGGCCGCCTAATGGGCGGCCCCTTGATGATGTCACAATGACAATTGCAACAACACATTGAACTAGGCATATGGAGATGCGATTTCACAGGTAATAAGAAATACTATCGCGAAAAAATAGTCAATTTAGTTGGAGTTGCAGTAAATCGCAGTATTTTGGGTTTTATTGCACTGATTAACTGCAATGTCATCTTCCAATGACGACGCTATACTGTCACCGTCAATATTTTCAATGGGTAGAATTGGTCTTAGGACAGTTAGTGGTGGCTCTAGTGAAGGTAAAGTATCAGGGCTTAGAAAAGGTAAATGGACATCTGAAGAAGAAGCATATTGTAATAAAGTAATATATTTGTTCAACAAAGGATTATTACCAATTCCAACTGGCACTACATTAAGATCATATTTATCAGACAAATTAAATTGTGATCCTATGAGAATCACCAAAAAATATTCTGGTGCAAGTTGTATTGGTAAACAAGTATTTCAACCTGCTCCACCAGAATATATAGATGAAATGCGAGACCATGAAGATGAATTGTTGAGGTTAGAAATTGAATTCAAGAATAGACTAGGAAAAAAACTTCTTGGTAGTATCGGATCAAGTCCGAGACAACCAAGAGTAAATAGAGTAAGTAAAAATATTGATGGTGGATCAAATTACGATGAAGAAGAAGACAATGAGGAAGAAGATGATTATTTAATTGAAGTCAATGATGATAATAACAATAAAAACACAGGAATGTTAAAATCGATATCTGCACCTAATTTATTATTCGTTGATAAAAATTCATCACCTCATTCAGGCAGAATTGGAAAATTTCGAGTTAATCTTAAAAGCAAACGACATCGAAGTCAAAGTGCTGCAGATTTTGTTGATTATGAAAATTATGCTGTAGATGATGCAGCGGCCGGAGACTTACTTATTTCTTTTATGGATACAATGAAAAGAAAGACTAGTAGTGATAGTCTAGATAGAATGGGTATAGGTAAGATTATTTCTTTTTTTATGTCTTATTTTACACTAACTTGAATGTCCTTGTAGCTGTTAATGAGATGAAAGTTGGTTCACCATCTAATTGTGAAAATCATTCTAATAATACAAGCGCAAGTGAGGAGGCGATTGTGACACAACTTATACCCTCGTATGAAGAAAGCAATGCGGTAGGTTTATCAATGGATACTGCTGACTAAAAGAGCAGCATTATGTGGATCATTCCTGAAAATATTTTGTATATATCATATCATTTCTAGTAGTAGCAAATTCATGTTTTTATAATTTTTAGTAATATGGTAAACTAGAATGTATGCTAGTAAAATTTTGTAATGTAAATAGTAACAATATTTCTAAATAGCATTTATATCCGTCATTATGGCATTAAGTGAAGGAAAATAATAATTTATTTTTGATCCTTTCTTTTGGTTATTATCGATAGAAATAGTATCTGTTACATTTATCTCATCGTTAATCTTGAGTATTTCATTTAAATAAGATTTGTGACTTTGATCTGCACTGTAAGATATATTCGATATGACAGCTTTATATGCGCTTAATATGTAATATGATGACTTCGCAAACTATATAAACCAAATAATATCTATAAATTAAGACTTCTACAGTAATGATAAAATTACCTTCGATCTGACCAGATCTAAAAATATTGGTGATTTGTAAATATACCCGTCGATACAATAATATACTTCCAATAATTCAGTCTTCAGTTTATTTTCTCGTTTTTGTTTTTTTATAACAAATAAATGTGGTTCTTCCATGCAGGTCAAATCCAAATCATACTCTATACCCGTCAAAAGTAAAAGATTATCCATAGAAGTACCTTGATAAAATTATAAATTACTATTAAATTTAAATACATGATATAATAATATTACCTTGAGTTCTTATCATTTGATTGTTACATTTGGGGTCATAAAATGGCGAAGAATAAAAATATTCGAGTATTGTGTGTCTACTTAACCCAAAAGTTTTTAGCCACATTATATCAATGTATTGGGATTCACAATTATCAGTGTCCATTTGTTCGTGATTAGTTGAAACAAGGAATAGGCCGATTCAAATTTTGAATCAAATTACCATTCTATTTTTATTCCACAAATTCTTTTCTCGTTCTTTTAGGTTTTTATTTTATAATATAGTAATTTTACAAAAGTCCATGGATCGGCCCCGTGACATTAATTAATGTTATAATGCATGTTTTACAATTCAATCAAATCTAAAGCTTATTCAAATGACTCTATACTCTAAGTTTGGCTATAGATCCTGAAACTAATGACTATGCTTGTGACGTATGGGTAACTAAACTAAATATCGTAACCACCGAATTCTCTTAACATCACTTTGCAGTACATCAAGCGAGTCTTTTACTGTCGATGTGAGCTTAGTGATTTGGTTGTAGATGCCGTGAAATCAGTGATATGCTGGCTACTTCTCAATCACTTTTCGTGACTAAATTTCGTCTTCGCGAGTTCAGGGCCCTCAACGGCCGCAAGTCCGATTCGAATTTATGAATGCTACTAGCCTAATGCTATTGCTTCAGTTTACGTTTGCAATTACCGTGGTGGCAAGTTTGCGTTGCTGATTTACAATGTTACACTTAGTTGCATTTTTACTGCTTGTACACACTGCCCAATCATTTGTACCAATAACACGATCATCGTCGCTACCGACCTTTAAAATTCGAGCCTCCAGTGACGTATCATTACAGGATTGGACACCTGATTGGGATTATAAAACAAACGATAAATTGCCATGGCTTGAGGGAGGCTACAAATCCTGGAATTTTAATGGATTTAAAATTAATTACTTGAGTATAGGTGGCAATGAATTATTTGAGGGTAAACAGAAACAGCCTATACTTCTAATTCATGGATTCGGTGCCTCTGTTTATCATTGGCGATACAATATTCCATATCTCGCTAGAAAATATCATGTGTATGCGATTGATCTACTGGGTTTTGGATTATCTGATAAACCTATATTGGATTATTCGGCTGAGTTATGGCGTGATCAAGTTTTGGAATTTATTAAAGAGATCATTTATCCTGAAACTAAGAAGCCAGTTGTCACGATTGGTAATTCTTTGGGTGGATTTACGGCATTGTATGCAGCGAGCAAATCTAACAATAACAAGGACAATTTAATAAATGGTTGTGTTTTAGTTAATAGTGCCGGACGATTTAAAGTTCCTGGAGCTGAAAATGAAATAAATATTGAAAAAAGTGGGGGATTTATCGACAAAGTTAAAGCAGCAGTTCAAAGGTTTGTCATTTCTCTATCATTTATCTACACTAAACAACCGGCAAGGATAGAGCAAGTATTGAAACAAGTTTATCCTATGAACCCAGGAAATGTGGATTCTGAGCTTGTTAGATCTATACAGTTTCCCTCATTTCATCCAAACGCTGCAGAAGTATTTTATCGTGTCATAGCTAAAAATGGAAATGGTCCCCCAGCCTTTATTAATGATTTATTAGATAATTTTAAACTTCCGTTGATGTTATTGTGGGGCATAAATGACCCATGGATAAGACCTAAAGCAGCAGATATGATACAAGAAATTTATCCCTCGGCAACAAGAGTTAATCTAAATGCAGGACACTGTCCTCATGATGAATTACCTGATGATTGTAACAGAGCGATTGAAATATTCATGCAAAGCTTGTGACTTTAATTCTTGAACAGTTTTATTTTGTAACTATTGTTTAAATACACGCGTAATCAAAAATAAGTTTGTTAATTTTACACGCACAAAAATATTTGTATGTTCTATGTGCAACGGTCTTAAATCCCTTTGGTCAAAATTATATTATCCGTGTGTACAAATTAAAAATAACATTTCACCGGTTTGATCGTAGTTTTCTTAAATGAAACGGTCGCAGATTCTGCATATGTCAGAACAAGCTAAAAGAATATTTCGAAGTATCCTTACGGCCGTGTTTATATTATTTACTCTTCTTGTATTCATTGGTTGTAGCTATAATTATCTCGGTAAAAAATATTCCAGGGCACATTATAGCCCACATGATGAATGTAAACATGAAATTTATTTAATTCAGGATCCAGATACTGATATTATGTGTTGCGATGAAAAAAGGCACCAATTGAATTGGATTTGTATAGCTAGATTTGATTATTTTAACAGCAAGTTTTCTTCAAAATTAGCATTTGTAATACCACTTATCCCACTTGTCTGCAATTTAATCGGTGATAGCATATTTGCTGCTAGAAGCAAGATAGTTCATGAGAAACCCGAAACAGTTTCAGCCACAAGTAATATTACATCTCATTTTTTGAGATTATTACTTTATATTGTGATATTTGCATTTCGTACAGTCACTCTATACTTAATTGCCGAGGAAATACAAAAATATTTACAATACGATTTGTATAATAAAAAGGATTGTTGGTATCGTCACATTGTAAGGGAACAGACTTGCAAAGATCATTTTGATTTTTCTGACCATGTTGTTTTACATGCTGCACATTATTTAGTACCATGTGCTGGAGAATTAGCATATGCATTCACACAATATTATAGTCGAAATCTAGACTTACTAAATGGTTTGTTACGTCGATATTTTATTACTATACTCGTTTCGTTAATTATATTGGTGATAAGCTCTAGGGCTGTGCTTTTTACTGGAATGTTTTTTCATACTCCTCTAGAAACAATCGTGGGATACATGATCGTAACATCAACCGTCATGCTTCCAATATATATGCTAGCTGGAAATTCGTATTGGACAGCATGTGTATTTGGTACTAAAATACATAGGTAGTCCAGAAAAAAATGTAAAATTGTAAAATAAAATTTCAATAATATACTACAACACATAACATATTTAATCATAGACTGCTTTTCTGGCTTATAGCTTGGGCATACTCTTCAAATTCTAAATTTCCTTTAGCTAAACCTATATGGCAATGAACCCGTCTCAATTCGTTAAAATAATGCTCTTTTAATGCAATTTTTTTTGATTGTTCCAAACAATCAATTGAACCAGTTATATCACCTTCGTCATATTTTATTTGTGATAATACTTTCCATGCTTTAACTTCTGCTTCAGAGTCTCCTAAAGCTTGTACGAGCTGCAAATGTTGCTCAAAACATGTTTTTCCTGTTAGAATATCATTTTTAATCAAAGCTAAGTTACCTAAATTTCCAACTGCGATGGATTGGCCGTATAAAGTCTGCATTTTAATAGCTATTCGAAGCGCATCTTGATAATGTTTCGCGGCTAATGTAATATTGCCAGCCATAGCCAAACATAAACCAATATTGATATTTGCCACAAATCTACCACCATCATCGGGACCTATTGTCAAATGCTTATTGTGATATTCAATAGCTATATTAATGTATTCAATATTACTGCTATTTAAAATTACACCTTTTACAATTCCAGACTCGGTTTGAGGGCATGCCATAAGCATAAAGTCAACACCAATACAATTACAGGCACAAGCAGTTCCCATAAGATCTCCTTGTTGTTCACATAGTTGCAAATATAATTTGTAGTTTTCGATAGCACTCTGGTAGTTGCATTGATTATCATATATTACTCCTAATGATACGTAACCAATAGCTTCTTGATCTTTTTTCTCGGCTCTTTTCGAAGAGTATGCTAATACAGAAAAATCTTTAATTGCCGTCTTTATTTGTGCATCATGTTGCATATTTAGAACCGGTAGTTTTTTCTCGCTCTCATTATCCGTATTTGGGGCATGTTCTCCGACTGTATTTGGTTCTCTTAAATTAGATTTATTTAACTGGAATGCAGATGGAGAAAATGTACTTTCTCGTACCAATTTTTCAACTGATGATCTGACATTTCTCTGTGGTGCGTTCACGGGTATGCCGACCCTTAGAGGTGTGTCGAATTGGGGCCTTGTGTCGGCGAGCTGTGTGGATTGGTCGCCACTTTGAGGTGCCTCCATCCTCCTTTTTGTAACTATTTGGGCATTAAAATTTGTAACAACTTCCCGGAACTGTAACCGGCAAGAACACAAGAATCATCAATTACGGTTAGGATGATGTAGACGTGACACCTAGAAATATCCACTATGATTGCAAGTTAACCTGTGAATTGCACCTCCTTCTGTACATTTGAGTTGTGATCAAGATATAATATTTCAAGAACGGTGTAGAAGTGAGTATTAAGGGAAATTTGAAGAAGTATGAAAGTTATCGTTACAAAAGAAGATCCCGATTGCATCGTTTTATATAACTGTTTATATTCAACTTTATCAAAAAAAATTACCAAATAAATACCGGTATAAATGTTATAAATAGTACCGGTGTGGTTGTTAGAAAGTTAATTCTTTACATA
>JACCDO011996736.1_pt1 | contig 12929 bp, 12 predicted proteins | sample 7446101 | NCBI WGS metagenome assembly JACCDO01 (sample SAMN15323440, study PRJNA562643) | freshwater metagenome | isolation source: river surface water | place: USA:Blue River Watershed | collected 2017-08-16
ACTTCCTGTAAATATGATTCCTATTGGATATCATCATTTTGTTCCTCATCCTGATTATAAACCAATGTGTTATAATTGTAATAATACTAGTGGAAAGTGGGTTTCATCATCTAAATTAGATACTTGTTGTACAGAACAATACCATAAAAATTTAGGAGATAAAGAAGATAATAAATTTAGTTTTTTGAACTCTCCGGATTATGCGTTTGAAGGTGATATTGAAGAACGATCGAATCATTATAATCAATTACATAATGTTATGTATCCAAATCAAAATGACAAAATTGTTGTAAAAAATTAAATTTGATTTTTATTCTAATTCTTGAATATGTTTTACAAATGAATGTATTTCTCGATTCTTTTCTTTATATAATACCCAAATATGATAATCTACAATATTATGTTTCTTCATCTTTTCTATAATATAAAAGAAATCATCAGGATAGTCTGTTAATATTTCACGAAGAACAGTAATTGCTCCGGGATTACCACCACTCATATCAAAAAGGAGTGATTGAATAATTTTAATGATAACTTCATTTTCAGACATTTTTATAATTTTATATTTTTATAAAATTGTAAAATATTTTTTATAATGATGATAAACATACTTAATGAAATCTAAAAATAGAATCAAGTACTTTACCATGCTCCTCAAATCCGTGTTTTTCTAAACTTGCTTGATTACACTCTTCAATTCCCACCAAATATTTACAACTTTCATCCTCACTCATTGTGATATATCCATTTTCAATAAAAAATTGTTTTGCTCCATTATTCATTGGAAGTGCGTTTTGAGGACCCGCATTTAATTGTGTTTTATAAATCGGTTGTTTATGGAAAACTGGTAATTGATTAAATAATCCAATATTTTCATAAAAAGTTCGCAATATTTCCTTTGTACGATCATCGTCAAACTGATCATTACAAATAAGTGTATTATAATAAGATACAATTGGTATTTGAGCAGTAAATCGTGTATATGTTTTTCCACCGTACTTTTTAGGTAAATAAGTGGGACAAACATCATTTAAGTCATAAAAATCAGGAATATAATAATAATTTTTTGTAAAAAAGACTTTTGTTTTATCCGAATTATATAATTCAAAAGGTAAAAAGAATAATTCAACACCTGCTCCACAACAAGCATCTTGTAATAATTTGGGATGAAAAGGTAATGACAAAATTGTTAATCGCGATTTTTCTGTATTTAATAATTTAAGAGCACCGTCACTTGAACCATCTTCTGGATAAATAATAGTATAATCCCGACCTTCTTCATAACCAAGAGAGGAAAATATATCTTTACAAAATAAATGCGCTACACTGCCATTATAATCAACAGATACTTTAAAATCTCGATTCGCATATTTTGAAATATGTGATAATGATTCAATTTTAGAAGCACGATTACTTAATATATATAAATACATTTTGTTTGTATTACAAATAAAACGCATATTTTGATAACCACTTGATACATAACTATTTGAAATAAGCGGATTTGCGCAATTAACAATATCAAGTTTGTGATCATTACAATCTTTAATTAATTTCATTTCGTTGCTATCTTTGATGTAGGATACATTTTGGATGAAACTTTTTGAAACAAACATAGAACCAAGTTGTTTGATAAATTCACCCATTCCTCCGGAATCATCAAAACCAATGCGGAGAGGTTGATATATAAAACTCTTTTTTGTTTGATTATATTGATCTTCATTTTTGTTGTAAAAATCGTATGAATCAACAGAAGCAGTGCTATAATAAGGTAAAAAATAGTTTAAATAATGTTCATAATTTTTATTTTTAAAGTAAAAGAGTAGTAAAATGAGTATAAGAAGAGTAATCAAAATGTAAAAATATTTATTTTTTTTTATAAAATATTTTTTTAAATTTAAATTTATTTTTAATTTCATTTTGAAGAAAAAAAAGAAAGAAACTCTTTATCTAATATATATAATTATTAAATTATATATGATTTAAAATTTATAAAAAAATAAATATAATAAATAGAATTAAAATTATATTTTTAAAAATGGAATTAGAATTTAAACATTTAGTGCTTATTTATGCTATTTTACTCTTTTTATTATTCTTCTTTAAACCACAACTGTTTAATTTAAATATTCAAGATAAAGATTTACGAAAACGTAAATTTTTAATGCTTGTTGCGTTATTTATCATTCTTGCTATCCTTTCATATTATATTAAAATTTATTTTGAACTTTATATGTAATATATAATATATAATAATCTTTTTTACTTATGTTAAAAAAAATAATTTTTTATCATAGAATAATATAATAAAATGGTTGTTTTGATTGAACATCAAAAAATAAATAATATACCTTTATATAATGACGAAATGATAAATATATTAAAAGATTTAGATTTAAAATTAGATCATTCAAAAAGAGATTTATTTCATAATTACTCTTTTTATATTTTTTTATCTTTACTCTTTTTTATTACACTTCTTATCCTCTTTTATTATAAAAAATATATAAAATATATATAGAATATTATTAAAATGTCAAATAATAATACAAAAAATGTAAATAGTACAAACAAAACAAATAGTACAAATAAAACAAATAGTACAAATAATAGTGTAAATAGTACAAATAGTACAAATCCTTTAAATAATATTAATAATAAAAAAAATCGTATCAATAACACATCTCCTTTAGAAAATGTTCGAAATTTAAAAGTGAAAAATACAAATTCATATGGATATTCTTTTTATTCATATTATGGTTTAATTGCCGCAAATGTTATTGTGATCGTTATTATACTCTTCTTTTTACGATATTTTATTCAAAAAGATATATAAATATTTATTATTTTTTTAACAAATTAATTATTTATTAACAAATTTGTTTTTTAAAATATAAAAATGATATAAAGAACTTTCAACATAAAATAAGTAGATAAGGTAATAAATTTTAAAAATGTCAAATTCTCACGACGACGAAGTTAAATCTATTTCAGAACGTTCATCACAAAGTGGTTCTGGATCAGAAGGTGAATCTGGTTCAGGTTCTGAAGAGGAGGAAGAAGAAGGATCTGAAGTAAACATTGATCTTTCAAACAATGAATTTTACAAGGGTATGTGTACTCTTCTTGAAGATGACAATGGTAACAATATTGTTCAATATGTAGATCTTCTTTGTGATAATACCGCTGCTATTTCTGAAAATACCAAGCATCTTGAACAAATTCGCAATGATATTCATCGCATTGCGAAGACCTTTGAACGTATGGTATCACTTCAAGAGCAAATGATTCAACATCAAATGGGTGGCGGAAGTCAATCTGTTATGCCTCCTGCTCCTCCTACTAAGCGTGAACACTCACATGGAGATGAAGGTACTGTAAAGAGTTCAAAGAAGAGTTCGAGTAATGATGATGGTACTGTAAAGACTTCAAAGAGTCATTCAACTCATAAAACAAAACATTAAATAAGAAAAAGAATATAAAAAATATTTATATAGATAAAATATAAAAATATTTTTAACAAATAAGTAATTTGTTAAAAAGAAAAAAAAAATTATTTTTGTAAAGTATATTTTATGTAATCTGTAGTAGGTAAAAAAGTAATAAAAAAATGGAAACTATTTATCATTTTGAAACACACAAAGATTATGAAAATGTGTGTAAAGCATTACACGACGATATAGTAATGATAGAAGATAATAAAATAACTCGAATTGTAGAACGGAAAAAACATAAAATTGTGGGTGTGCTATTATGTGACAGTAAAACAAAATACGGATTATATAAAAATAAGTTGCTTTATTTATTTAAACCACATAACCGTAATTATCCGGACTTTTATGTTCCATCTAAATATGAGAATGATTTACATAAAAAATATACTTATATCGAATTTTTAGAATGGAAAGATTCTTCAAAATGTCCGATTGGTATTGTTCTAGATTATATTGGAAACGTTGGTGATAAAATGGCAGAATATCAATATTTGCGTTATGTAAATAATATTCAACATATGAAAGAGTGTAAAGTGGATAAAGAAAAGTATGAAAAAGATAAAGCATTACATCAATTGATTCAAAGTAAAAGTGCGGATTATGATGTATTTTCAATTGATCCACTTGGATGTGTTGATATTGATGATGCTTTTCATTTTAAATATAATGAAAGTGATCATTCATATGAAATAGGTGTTCATATCTCATATGTGTGGAAATATTTTGAAAAGAATGATTTTTATTTTAAACTCTTTTCACAACGCGTTTCAACATTATATATGAATCATAAAAATATTGATATGATCCCTAAAGAATATTCAACAAATCTTGGATCACTATTAGAGAAACAAAAGAAGTTTGTATTATCCATAGTATTTAAAATTGTGGATTATAAGATTGTTTCATATGAAATAAAGGATCATATTGTGTATGTGATGAAAAATTATGATTATGATAGTGTTGATATAATTCTTACAAAATCGGATGAATTAACTAAAAAAGAACAAATGCTTTGCGATTTTATGAATGTTACTAAAAAAGTATTTAATCATATTTCAATTGAAAATAGTCATAAATTAGTGGAATATTGGATGATATATGCGAATTGTACAATGGCGAATGAATCTGTTCAACAATTTGGAAGTAAAACATTATTGCGAATTCATCACTCTGAATTAAATCGTAATCTTTTTAGCAATTGTAATAAAGATAAAGAATTAGAAGATTTTTTAAATATTTATGGTGGATCTGCTGCTTTATATCAATATTATGATCCAAATAAAGAGAACTATCATCACAGTATTTGTAACATTTTCCCGAATCAATATTATACACATTATACGTCACCCATTCGCCGATTTTGTGATATGTATATTCACGGATTATTTATGAATACTTTACCATATGAATTAGAAAATGATGATTTAGATGAAATGGTAATACAAATGAATAATATAAGTAAATCATATCGAAAGTTTTATAATCAAAGTAAAATAATTGATTTAATTTATCAATACATTGATTGTGATGAGTATATAATAGAAAGTAGTGGATATATATTTGAATTAAATGAAAAGAATTATAAAATATATTTTCCAGAATATAAATTTGTATTAAAAAGTAATTATATAATTAAAGATTTTGAAACAATTACACAAAAGGAGTGGAATAGTGAAAAAAATATAGTAAAAGTAAGTTGTGAAGATAATGAAAAAATATATAAGTTATATGAAAAATGTGAATTTTTGTTATACTTGTTTCCTAAAAAGTATATGTTACATGAAAGAATTTTAATCAAAAGAAAATAAATTAGTTTAATCAAACTAGAAAAAAAATATTTATAATATAAGAATATTATATTTTTTTATAAAAAAAATAAAAATGGGAAATGTTTCGTCCGATTATGAAGAAGATGAACAACCACGCGTTGTACGGAAAAAAATAAATAAACCACCACAAAATGTACCACAACAAAAACAAAATATTCAACAACAATCTATTCAAAAACAAAATATTCAACAACAATATCAAAAATTACCTGTTCAACAAAATCTTCAATCTCGAAATTATAATATTCAACAACAACAATATTATAATCAACAACCACAATATGGACAACAACAATATTATAATCAACAACATCCACAATATGCTCAACAACAATATTATAATCAACAACAACCATTTATTCAACAACATCCTTCTCAAAGAGTTATAATACCACCACCTGGTGTACCACCTCATTATATGAATGTGAATCAAATAGAACAAATGCGAAGAACGCAACAAGCGCAACAGCAACAATCACAACATGCTTTCCCACAATTTCCAAATAGAATTCATAAACCAACAGATGATATGGTTAAAAACTTTCAACAAAATTCGCAAAATGGTATTGATGTAAATCAAACTCAAATTATGCCATATCCTTCAAGTTCATCTTATTTATATGATGATCGATCATTAGATATGATGATTGAACGACCATTACCAAATATAGAATTTAATAAAAGTAATTTTAATGATCGTATTCAAGAGTATGAAACAAATTATGAAAAAGAGGAACATGAATTTGAAGAGTATGAAAAGGAACGAAGAAATAAATTTAAAAGTTATATGAATAAAAAACGTGATAAACTAAAAGATGCGATTCGTCAATTTGAAAATCAATACAATCCATATGAAATATTAGGATTAGAAAATGGTGATTTAGATTTATCAAATATAAGAAAGGCATATAAAAAGATGGCATTAAAGTATCATCCTGATAAAGCAGGTGAAGAGTATACAGATCAATTCCAAGTAATTACTCAATCTTATATTTATTTACTTAAAAAAGCAGAAGATACAAAAGGAAAAAGAAATGATTATGAAAGTCAAAATCAAATACAAATAGAAAGCACACCTACACGAAATTTATCAGTGAAAAGTGATCCATCATATGATTTAGCAAATAAGATTGCTGAACGTTCATTAAATAATGTTCGTGAAGAAGAAAAACCAAAACGAGGACGAAAGAAAGTTATGAAAGATACACGTATTTCTGATTTTATTGGTTCTAAGAAAAATGATAATGCGGGGAATGATGAAATTGATGTAAATCAAAATAATTTTGATATAAATAAGTTTAATACACTATTTGAAAAGTATCGAACAGAAGATGATAATGATAAAGGTTATGGTGATTTATTAAAGAAAGGTAAAAGTGATGATGACGATGATGATTCATTTACAGATTTTTTCAATAATAAAAATATGAGTAAAGATGTTTTTAATGCTCATTTTGACAATATCAAAAAGAAAAAAGGAAATCAGAAAAATGATCCTTTATTACCCGATGCTTTTGATAGTTCATCTAATGTAAATTGTGCTCAAATTGGTAATGCTAATAATTTTAGTAATAGTGGCAAATATACAGATATTAAACAAGCATATTATGAAGATAATATGCTCATTGATCCAAATAGTGTAAAAACAAGAAAAGATTATCGAAATCTTCAAGAATTAGAAAATGAACGATCACGTTTATCTTATGATGTGGATCCTGAAACAAAACGTATTTATGATCAATATGAACGAGATTTACAAAAACAAGAAGATGAAAGAGTCAATTATTTAAAAAATCGTGATGACGCTGTTAGATCTCATCATAATTATGTATCTCGTAAATTATTTGTAAATGGTAAGAAGGTTGAATAAATTTCATTTATTTTATCTTCTATTTCTTTTTCTTGAGTAGATATATTTTTTAATTCTTGTAAATTATGTAAAATCTTTTTTTCAATACTTATCTTTTGATCACATAATTTATTTAATAAAATATCATAATCTTTTTTATCTTTTTCAATTTTTTTTACATCTTCATTTATTGTATATTCATATTCAATTAAAAATTTAGGATAATCATAATAATCTTCCAAATTTAATATATTTTTTATAATATTACATATATTTATATCATCATAAATATATAATGAATCTTTTGTTACATGTTCAATTCTAGTATTTGATTCTTGATCACAATCTACAAATGACATAATTTGAAGAATTGGTTTTGAATATATTTGTATATCTGTATTTTTAGGATATACATAAGCATATTTTTTATTTATATCAAATTTATAATCTTCAATAATAAAATGATTGTTAGATCCATATTTATAAGCAATTACTTTTTGTAAATGACCAAGTGAAATAAAAGAGTTCATTTTTGCTTTTCTACTTTTTAATATATATAATTATTTTTTTTATTCAATATAAACATATTTTATTTAATATAAAGAGATTATCTCGCTATAATATAAAGAAAAGATAAAAATGGGAAATTGTTTATTCTTAAAAAAAGAAAAATATAATGAAAATATTGGTCATTTTAAAGTAAATGATTTAAAAGTAGATTTTATTGATAATTTAAATTTACATAATAAAGTTATTTTAGAAAAATGCGATCAAAATAATATGATTGAATTAACAAATCAAAATATAAAAGAGATCATTGAAAAAACTTCACAAAAAATAGATTATAATATAATAAAAGAAGAAAAGAATGAAATAAAAGAAGAAAAAAATGAAATAAAAGAGGAAAAGAATGAAATAAAAGAAGAAGAAAATGATCAAAATATAAATATAATATATGAAGAGAGAGAAGTAGAAGAAGAGTATATAGATATAAGTGATGTAAAAGAGTATATAGAAAATGATATAAAATCGCATATATCTGTAGAAGATGATAATGAAAGTCAAAATAGTATATATGTAGAGCGTTCAGAATCAAAATCAAATGATTCAACATTAAAAATGGAATCGATTGAATAAAAAATAAATAGTTCAAATAAATTAAAAAGATTCTATACATAATGTAGTATTTATAAGAAATGTTATATACACTATTACTTTTATTATTTATAGGTGTAAATTTATATCATTTATGTATAAAATATTTTGAAGATTTTTTATCTTATTTTTCATTAATGGCATTAAATTTTATGAATTTTAAAGTAAATATAGACTCTTTAAAAAATGTACCACATAAAAGCATAATTGTCATGAGTCATACATCTATTTATGATTTTGTGATATGTTCCATGATTTATCACGCTTTCTTTAAAAAAAAAATCAATATTTACTTCATGATGAAAGAAGAATTTGGAACACATGCAAATGATATATGTGTAAAGTTTTTCCCATATACACGAGTCATACCCGTTGGTGGTGAAGCAGTACATTCACAAAATGTTGTAAATAAAGTAATTCATGAATTAAAAGATTGTGATAATTATGCTTTATGTATTGCTCCTGAAGGAACCCGTCGATGTGTAGAACATATAAGATCAGGATTTTATTATATAGCACGAGGATTAGAAGTCCCTGTAGTATATTGTGGAATTAATTTTTCGACAAAAGAGATCTTTTTTGAAAAAGGTCGAAAAATGGGGCATGATCTAGATAATGAAAAAAAATGGTTTATTGAAATGTGTCGCAAATATACACCATTATATCCAGAAAATTGTTATTATACCGCAGATTACTATGCGAATTTAAGAACAAATAGTGAAAATGCGTCTTCTTATTTTGAAGGTGTAAATATGATGAACGAATTAAATCAACAAGTACGTCAAAATCATCGCGTTCAAGATGATTCGTCAATTTCAACAAATGAATCGTCAGACTCGTATGATTCATATATATCAAATATTGATTCTTACAAATCATAAAAATAAGATTACCCCGAACAATGTTATAAAGAAAATATATCCAATAATTGGTAAAATCTATTTTTATAATATTGTTCGGGGTACAATTTTATATTTATATCTTTTAATTAAATTTAATTTGTTAAAAAATAAATAATTTATTAACAAGTTCAAAAATAAAAATAAAAAAGCGAATTAAAAATAAAGAAAGTATACAAAAATAAAATGGGTAAATTATTTGAAGATGATCGTTATAAAAGAAAAAGTATGTATTTATCAACTCATTACTTTCATTTATTATATTTTTTAGAATCATGTAAAGTTAAAAATAGTGATATTCAAAAATTATTTAATTCTCATTTACATCAACTTGTTATTCATCAACTTTTTAGTGATAATGATATTATATTATTATTAAATTCGCCATATTTTGATATTAATTATAAATATAATCGACACGATTATAAACATTATTTATTAAAAAGTATTAAAAATGATAAATGTAAGAAAAATATACATTTATCGAATATTGAAAAATATTGTTTATATGACAAAAAAATTGAAAATAGACAAAGATTTAATGAATATTATGAAAAAAAAATTAAAAATAACATATATGTGAATGATGATGATGAAATATCGTGTGATTCATCCATAGAATTTGAAAGAAGACGTGGAATCGAATTACACCACTCTTCAGAATCTGAATATGAATCAGATGTAGATACATATTCTGTTTCATCTAATTTAATAGGTCATAACACGGATTTTTCAATAGGAGAAAATAACAGTCGAAGAAGAGAAAATATGAATATACAACTTTTACAAGAAACAGTAAATACAAATAATATCACAAATAATATCAATAATACAAATAATATCGATAATACAAATAATGAAAATAATAATGAAGATGATGAAGAAATGAATGAATTTAAAAGAATGTTACATATAGACGATGCTCCAGGTGTTATATATAAAATTGAACATGATATTGATGAAAATGATAATATAAGTGATAATGAAGATGAAGATAATAAATATTTATTTAATTACTTTTCATCTACTTATCATGTGGAATATAAAAAATATGATGATTGTAATTTATTATTAACTGCTTGTATGAAAAAAATGGATAAATTAGTCGTTCACTTATTAACATATTATGATTATTTAATAAATGATATTAATTATACAAACAAAAATGATAAAAATGCTTTATTAATATGTTGCGAAAAATCATTATGTGAAAGTAGTAAACTTCTATTAAGTCATAAAAATATTAATATAAACATATTCAATAAAAAAAATGAACATTTATTGGAAATATGTTGTAAAAATAATTTAACAAATCAAGCATTACAAATATTACAACACGATCAATTTAAAAAATGGTATAAAGAGTATAAAAAGGCAAGAAAGATTGAAAAGAGTTGTAAAGAAGAGGAGGAGGAAGAGAAGAGTAATATTGAAAATTTATTTTTTTCGATGATTCCAAAAAAGAAAGTTAAAAATAATAATGAAGATACTGTAGATACAGAAAATACAAATATATATAAAAATGATATGATTGAAAAATCATTTTGTTATGCTTGTAAAAATAATATGATTGAAGTTGTCAATCAAATATTAGAAGATTATAAATTAAATGTCGATTATTTAAATGTAACACAAAATAATCCACTTTATTGGTGTGCTTTTCATAAAATGGAAGTTCCTTTATTAAAATTATTAAAATATAAAAATATAGATTATAATATAAAGGAGCAAGGTCAAAAAATGGGATTTTTTGAATTAGTATGTAATCATTCATTAGAATCCATTGCTTTTGAAATATTAAAAAAGAAAAATATTGATTTTAAAAATAATATGGATGGATCTTCTCCTTTTTATTATGCTTGTAAATCAGGTATGGTAAAAGTAGCATTAAAAATATTAGAATTAACCGATTATAAAATAACATTCCATCATAAATTAAATGAACATAGTTTACAACATGCTTGTAAGAAAAATATGGATCAAGTAATTAAACATATTTTAAATTGTTCAAATATTACATCACAATATATTAATAATTGTAGTTATAAAGGTGAAACATCATTTCTTTTATGTTGTAAAAATAAAAATGAAAAGCGTGCTCTTCAAATATTAAAATTAAAAAATGAAAAGTATTTAGATATAAATATATCTTATACAAATCATGAAAAAAAGTGCGCTTTATATTATGCGATTAAACATAAATTAAATAATCTTCTTCACATTTTATTAAATGACAAAATATACTATACGCCCTATATTGATAAAATGTTTGAATTATTATCATTTGATGACAATGAAAAGTATAAAAATATGATTGAAGAGTATAAAAAAAATAGTCACAATTGTAATATATGTTATGAATGTTATGAAGATTCAAATTATGTTGTAAAATGCGAAAATTGTGTAGGTATATATCATGTAAAATGTTTACATAAATATTTACGATCATCTCATTCAGAAAGATGTCCTCATTGTCGCAAAGATGCTAAATTTTATTTATATAAATAATTATTTTTAATTTTTATCTTTTGATTTTGTTAATAAATAATAATTTGTTAACAAATAAACATATATAAAATAAAGTGTGATTTTAATCTTTATCTTTAAGATCTCTGTAGCGCATTTTAACGGAAGCGAAATCTTCAATATTGGGGTTCATCATAGGTATATCTTTAATTTCGTCAAGTTCAATAAACATATTTTCGCGAGCGCTATTTTTGTAAGCATTTAAGGTAGACATCATTTTCATTAAATACTTATCACGAGAACGGAACATATTACTATTTGCCGTATAAACAAAACGCCGTTCATCCACATCATAATCTTTATGAATGGTATCATGTTTATAATGACCAAGAATAATGCGGTAATAATTAGAAATAAATTCATAATATTTTTTGGATTCATCATCTTGTTTATAAAGAAGTTGTTGAAAAGATTGGTTAAGTTTATCAAGAATGAGATAACCTGCTTTATCAGAGTTCATTTTACATAATTCGTTATCGGTATAAACGATTGCTTCGTTATTGGAGAAAAATATATTTTGATTCTTTTTGTTTTCCATAATAATTTTTAAAAAGTTGTGATATAAAAAGAAATCTTTTTGAGCATAATAATCATCTTTAATATGACTAATATCATAACGCTCGTGAATAAAATCTTTAATTTGAAAATTGTAACTATTACTGTTATTATTATTGTTTTGAATATTTATATTTTTGCTATTATCTACAAAAGTATTATTAATATTGTGGTTAATGATCTCTTTTTCTTTAATCATTTCATTCTTTTTTTTGATATCTTCCAATATTTTATTTGTGCGTTGTCTTTTTTCGCATGCCTCTTTATTTTCCAAATGTCTTTTTAATGAATAAATATTATAACATTTTTGATCACAATGTGGACATATAATATTATTATTATTATCATCATTTATTATTAATTCATTATTATTTATAATTTGATTATTATTTATATCTTGATTTTGATTTATTTGAATAAGTTGATTTTGAATTTTATTTTCATTTTCAATTAAAACTTTATTTATAAAATGTTCTTCAATTATATTTTTATTATCTAAATAATGTGTAATTATAAATATATAATCATTTCGAGTTAAATTTTTTATATCAAACATAAAATTATATTTCTTCTTTTTACTTAATTCTTTTGCTTGATCATATGTATATATAGTATTACAAGA
>JACCDO010702184.1_pt1 | contig 12928 bp, 8 predicted proteins | sample 7446101 | NCBI WGS metagenome assembly JACCDO01 (sample SAMN15323440, study PRJNA562643) | freshwater metagenome | isolation source: river surface water | place: USA:Blue River Watershed | collected 2017-08-16
AGCTTGTGGCTTGAATCGAGTCAGTCGTTTAGTGTGAGCCCGGCAACGCCCTCTTGGACGCAGTCACTCACTCACTCGATCACTCAATCATTTACTAACCCACTCACTCTGTCACTCACTCACTGTCTCATTTGTCCGTGATTTAACTCTTTTCAAAATGGATTCATTGATGGACGATGCGACCACCAACGACGAGTTTGATGACGAGATGTATGGGATGGAAGATGATGAGATAGCGCAGGAGGAGGTGTGGGTAGTCATCGATAAGTATTTCTACACGAAGGGGTTGGTTGGACAACAAATTGACTCTTTTGATGAATTTATAAAAAATATTATTCAAGAAATCGTCGATGATGCAGGTGATATAACTGTGACACCAGAAGACCAGTTTATTCCCGGGATGGATGTTAAACATTACACTTGGGTTATTAAATTTGGCCAAATTTATGTTTGTCCTCCTGTTCACTACGAAGATGATGGTGAAGTGCGTGAATTATATCCTCAAGAGGCAAGATTACGTGGATTGACGTACTCTGCACCTGTTTTCATAGATATATATAATAAGCAATACGAGTTAGATGAAAATAAACAGTATAATCCAGACGATGAACCATTTAAAGAGCGAACTTACGAGCAGTGTTTGTTATGTCAATTGCCATTAATGCTTAAGAGTGAATATTGTATATTAAAAGGTAAAAATGACCGCGAATTGACCCGTGTCGGTGAATGTATGTTTGATTCTGGTGGTTATTTCGTTATTAATGGCTCGGAGAAGGTTATGATTGCACAAGAACGTATGGCTAATAATCATGTTTACGTTTTTAAGAAAGCACAACCGCACAAACATGAGTGGGTTTGTGAAACACGGTCTCATTCCCAAGGCGCACGTCAGCCATCTACATTATTTTTAGCAATGTATAGTTCTGGTCCAAGAAATGCAGTTGAGGGACGTCAGATTAGGAGTACATTACCATATATTCGTCAAGATATCCCAATAGTTATAGTGTTTCGTGCATTAGGTCTAGAGAAAGACAAGGATATCATTGGTCACGTAGTGTATGACTTCGAAGACACAGAGATGATGGAAAGGTTGCGTCCGTCGCTAGAGGAGGCGGCACCAGTGCAAAATCAAATTGTTGCATTAGATTATATTGGTAAACGTGGTAATGCTGTAAATGTTAGTCGTAAAGAGCGTGTACAATACGCCCGTGACATTCTACAGAAAGAAGCACTGCCACACATCGGTATCGAAGAGAACAATGAGACGAAGAAGGCATTTTATCTGGGTTACATTGTGCACAAGATGCTGATGTGTTCGTTAGGCCGATTAGACGAGGATGATCGTGATCACTTCGGTAAGAAACGTCTGGACTTAGCCGGCGCGCTTATCGGTGGATTGTTCCGAAATTTATTCAAAAAGCTATCAAAGCAAGTGAAGCAGCACTTGGAGAAGGCGGTCAACGAGGGTCGTGAAATGAACTTGCTCAAAGCTATGGATAACAAGTCCATCAGTGACGGATTGCGCTACTCTCTAGCGACCGGTAACTGGGGTGATAAAGTGAAGCAAGACGGCAAAAAGGGTGTCGTACAAGTATTGAATAGACTTACTTTCGCTTCTGCATTATCACATTTACGTCGTTGCAATGCGCCATTTCCAAAAGAAGGTAAATTAGCGAAACCACGTATGTTGCACTCAACCCATTGGGGTATCGTGTGTCCTGCAGAGACTCCTGAAGGCCAATCAGTCGGTTTGGTGAAGAACCTCGCTTTGATGTCGTCGGTATCCGTTGGCTCTTCCGCGAATGATATTTTAGAGTTTTTAGATGAGTGGGGAATGGAAAACCTGAATGAAATCCACTATAACGACCTCGCGCAACCTAAAACAATCAAGATATTCGTCAACGGCAACTGGGTTGGTATCCACCGCGATCCTGAAAACCTGGTGCACACATTGCGCACAATGCGACGTCAAGGCGATATTGGCTCCGAGGTATCGATTGTTCGTGATATTAAAGAAAAAGAAATACGTGTATATACTGATCTAGGTCGCATCATGCGACCGTTACTCATAGTCACCAAAGACCAGAAGTTGGTCATTAAGAAGAAGCACATTAATATGCTCAACCGCAGTAACATTGAAATGCAAAACGGTGGCGAAGAGACGTTTGGTTGGAGACAGCTACTTGAGTCCGGAGTGGTAGAGTACATCGATACCGACGAAGAGGAAACGACCATGATTGCTATGAAACCTGACGACTGCGTAGGTTACCGCAAGGCTAGAAATCCTAATCATGATGAAGAAACCGACCCATCGTATTGCGAAACCTACACGCACTGCGAGATTCACCCCTCATTGATACTCGGCATTTGTGCGTCAATTATTCCCTTGCCGGATCACAACCAGTCTCCTCGTAACTGCTATCAGTCTGCAATGGGCAAGCAGGCAATGGGAGTGTATTTATCATCGTTTCAACAACGGTTGGACACGATGGCCCACTTGCTGCACTATCCACAGAAGCCGTTAGCAGTGACCAGAGCCATGGAGCACATGCAGTTTCGTAACTTGCCCTCGGGCATTAACTGCATCGTCGCAATCGCCTGTTACACGGGATACAACCAGGAGGACTCGCTGATCATGAATCAGTCATCCATCGACAGAGGGCTGTTCAGATCTTCCTTTTATCGTACGTACAACGGAGTATGCAAGCAGAAACCAGGTGTTTTCAATCCCATGATAGATGAAACGTTCGAGGTTCCTACTCGGGATACCTGCCGCGGTACTCATGACAACTACGACACTTTGGATGTCGACGGACTCGCCGATGTTGGTTTGATGGCCAAGGAAGACTCGGTCATCATAGGCAAAACCAAGCCATATCCTATCGAAGGACCCGATGGCACGACGGTGTCATACACGCGCACTGATGACAGTGTTTGCATGAGATCCAACGAGAAAGGCTGGATCGACACGGTGATGTTGAGCACGAATAAAGAGGGTTATAAGTATGCAAAAGTCAAAATAAGAAACGTTCGTGTGCCTCAAATAGGCGACAAGTTTGCGTCACGTCACGGTCAGAAAGGTACTATCGGTATGACGTACCGGATGGAGGACTTACCCTATACATGTGAAGGGGTTGTGCCTGATATTATAGTGAATCCGCATGCTATTCCGTCTCGTATGACAGTTGCACATTTAGTTGAGTGTCTTATGAGTAAGGTCGCGACTCTGTTGGGCCAAGAAGGTGACGCCACGCCATTTATGGATGACGTGAACGTAGAAATTATTAGTAAAGAGTTATCAAAGTTAGGTTATCAACGCCACGGTAACGAGTGCTTGTACAACGGCCATACTGGTCGCCCAATGGACACCTTGATATTTATTGGTCCTACCTTTTACCAGCGATTGAAGCACATGGTAGACGATAAAATACACGCTCGTTCCCGCGGACCCGTGCAGATGTTGACTCGTCAGCCACTAGAAGGTCGTGCAAGAGAAGGTGGATTAAGAATGGGTGAGATGGAACGTGATTGTTTGATTTCTCACGGCGCTGCCAACTTCTTGCGGGATCGTCTGTATGCCAACAGTGACCCTTATCGGGTGCATGTGTGTGATGAATGCGGTATTATCGCTGTTGCTGACTTGAGGCAACAGAAATTTTCGTGCGGATACTGCGACAATAAGACCGCTTTCTCGCAGATCCACATCCCTTATGCAGGAAAACTGCTGTTCCAAGAGTTGATGGCGATGTGTATCCTACCAAGAATCTTTGTAGACAAACCAGCTGACACGGACACGTCTTAGAGGGCTGTCGGCGCAATGATACTGTTAGGTGGTGGGATATGCGTTCCAAAGACATACTATTATAGAAAAAAAAATAAAAATATATTTTGTCGATTAAGTAAATAACAAGATTGTCGCTCATAACTATATGCTTACATGTCTTGAATGATACACGCTTCTTACACCTCTGACATCAATAGACAAATGGATATTCATACGCCGTGTGCGCGATGCTAAAGTATGCCCAGTCCAATCATATTAAAGATATCGGGGGCATTAATAACGACTCCGTTGCCTTCGTAGAACCGTCGCTCGCATAAAGAGAAGAATTTTATGACTAAATCGATGAGACCGTAGTTGTCAAGATTCGGTTTATTCGCGGGACCCACGAGGTACTGTTTGAAGTGTTGCATGCAGGCCTTGGCGTACGCCTTATCGGCATCCACGAGTTGCCGAAAGTAGTCGGCGAATAGCGGGAAGTGTTGAACGAATAGGCAAACATGTGCGTCATCTGGATCTTCTGTTTCAATCTCCGTTAGTATTGCAGTTACCACTTCAGCAGCTAATCGTTCGAGTCCCAATAACGCATCACGTCGAAACTTGTTATCTGCATACACTGTGGACTTATTCAATTTTGCGTCCAACACAGAATCTCGTTGAATATTTGCATTTCGCGCTGCGGTATCAATGTCTTGTAACTCTTTCTCTGTAAATGGTGTCCTTGTTTGTGGATCACTAAAGTCGCCAGTGCTCAACATGTAATCTATTAGTGAATCCAAGTTAAACAAGACCACAGAACCATTACAGCGGCAATACTTCCATGATCCAACCTTTTTGATTGGGGCAAGCATAATAGGGTCGATCGTGTTAATATTTTCCTTCAGTTTTTTTGATTTTATATTTATCATGTTCTCGTCAATTTTTCTTTTCTTCTGTGTATTTGCTGTTGATGTCGACGAACTTGTCGCTGCTGATACCACCTCTAATGATTTGGAAATCTTCTCATCTCTGTGATCTCGTCGTCGTAGTCTTTCGATGTTGTAAGTGTTTCTCAGTCGTTGGAATAGATCGTTCTTCGACAGTTTTTCATAGTTTTCAATTCCTGCTCTCTGTGCGAGGCGATGCAAGTTAGATACTGATGGGCTTTGGCGTGTTTGCATCGTTGTTTTTTAAAAAAATATAAACAACAGAAAGATCAAATTCAACTTATTCCTCACCCTCGCACACTTACTCGCTCACGTACACTAACACTCACTCACTCACTCACTCACTCACTCACACTCTCCTCACACTTTAAGACTGTTTTCAAAACTCCTCACACTTCACACACTTTCCCGTGCTCAGTGAAGTGACAATTGATCGAAAATCGCTTTTTCTTTTTAAAAATTGAAAGACGTTGAACAAACATTTCCACACCAATTTCGCTAAAAAAAGAAAGAAAAGTACGTACAACGGTGGAAGTTGTGTGATATTGGTGAGTTATTTGTGCGATCGAGGTAGGATTCAATGCGGTGGCTCGCACTATTGTGGCTTGTGCAGCTGGGTTGGGCTTTGGATGCGAATAAGAAGTTCTTTGTGTCGACAAGTCCAGGGCTTGAGAAAATACTATTACAGGAAGTAAAAGGAATAATAGGTACACAAGCGAGTGTGAAGTTAATGAAATCGAATGGAGTTATGGTCATTGTCCCGCGTGATGACTATCATACGCCAATGCGCATGCTTTTGTCACTCAGAACTAGTTTGCGTGTGATGGAACTACTTGATGAAACTGAAGATGAGGAGATAAATAGCAAAGATGACTTATATAATAGAATATACAACTATCCATGGCACGATATAATTGACCACGAGTCAACATTGAAAGTGGATACTATCCTGGCAGGTGGCAAGGTCAGCAGCGACCTTTCACACAGCCATTTTTCAGCACTAACTATTAAGAATGCTATAGTAGATAAATTTAGGAGTAAGTGTAATAATAGACCCAGCGTAGACGTTTTAAGCCCCGATCTTTTCATTTGCTGCTATCTATTCAACAATAAATTGACAACTTATCGGGTATGGAATGGCGTTGACTCGATGCACAAGCGAGGATACCGCACAAATACAATCCATAAAGCGGCATTAAAAGAGCACATTGCAGCGGGATTAGTACTCCACTCTAATTGGAATGCATCATTGGCACTAGAGCAAGGCTCTGCATTGGTCGATCCGTTGTGCGGTAGTGGCACGATTCTAATCGAAGCCGCATTGATCGACAGTAATACAGCACCAGGCTTGTTGAAGTATAAAAGTTATGAAGATATCAGTATCAAGAGGTGGAAAGACCTGGATCCGGCGGTGTTTGATACGGTGTATAGTGATTTGCAGAGTCGAGATAAGCGCGAGGTCAATAGACAGGATAAAGACCGTCGTCATCTGTACTACGGGAATGACATATATCGAAATGCGGTAGATCTGGCTATTGAAAGCTCGCAGATTTGCGATGTTAATATTCAATATTCGTGTGAGAATGCAAAATACTACGCTCCGAGGAGCGAAATCCAGTGCATTATTACTAACCCTCCTTGGGATCTTCGACTGGAGAACGCAGAGGCCTCTTGGGAGGCATTGAATGCCTTTGTTCTCGCGAATCAACGAAAAATAAATGCATATACCTTGACGGCTAATCCCGATGTACTGAAGTGCCTAAAGCTAAAACCTAAATCGCAATTGGTACTGTCGCCATCAAATGTGGAGTCTAGATACATACAGTTCGGGGAATAATCATATAAAGTAATGTACCAGAATGTAAATAAAGAGCTTATTATTTCATAGTCACAAGTGTTGCTTTTTTCCTATTTTCGTCTTTTTCTCGACGATTTTTCTTCGTCTGCATCGTTATTCTTACTGAAATATTGAATATTCTCCCGTAATTCATTGATTTTCTGTTTTAAAACTGGTAATTCACGCTGCATTTCCTTCAGCATACTTCGATCTTGTTCCACGGTACGATTTATATCCATCAACTCTTTTCCATGTGAACTGTAATTTTTATTCACCTTGTTTACTTCCTCCTTCATTGCCTGTATGATCTCCTTCACCAGCTCCTTCCGAATATGGTATACGTCAGCCTTTGCGTTGTTGAATAAGTACTGAACCTTCTCCTCCACCGCCTTAATACGACTGCTGACATTTCCGAGGCTTCCACTATCGCCCTCGTTCTCTCCGGAGCCCGATGGTTGGGCGGCTTTCTTCGCTGTTTTTGTCGACTTTTTCATTATTTTTTACTATTCTTTCTTCATTGGATAGTTTTACACTTTCAGCTGTCAACGGACCGGTGGACTGGTTTATCGGCAATCCAGTCATAGCAAGTAAACTAATTTAGCTCCTGCAAATACCTCGTTGGCGTTGAAGAGGACTAGTCTCCTATGTTTAAACCTATTTATAAATTCCGTAACCGGGTTACGGTAACCCCGATGCCGGTACAGTACCGGTTTGAAAAAGCCCGTAGACTGTCGGTAGACAACCCAGTTAGAAATAGAAAAGGATACATTAATTTAGTTTGTTGCGGGCGGAGAAGGGGCTCATCGAGGTGGGACGCGCTTCTTAGTCAGGTGGCAGGCTAGTGAGGAGGAGGAACGCTGCGGCGCTAGCGATACAAGGATGGTGTGGGATTTCCTTAATAGATGCGCATTGTATGCGTCCATGCGCCGAAAGTATCTTTGCGAGAGCATCGACGGGCGCAAGAGGCTACTGGTGGTGCTGGTTTTCCCGAGCATTATCATCGGTTCACTCTTTATGTTGATTATCGGTGGAATATGGGCAAGGTAACCTTATTGTAAGAGTATATTATCTAAATTATATTAATTTGAATTCGTCGATTCTAGGTTATTAAAACCTGAGTGTGGTTATGATATTGAAAGTGCAAAGTTTAATATATATAGTGACGACACATACAGGTATTTCGAGGGAAATCGTTGTCCAGGTTATGATTGGATTATGAAGTCGAATATCCTTACCGCTGGTGAGTTTCCCCTGAATATTAAACTACAAAAACAACCAAAAATATCAGCAAGTAAGCTATATCTTCCGTCGATAACAGGGATGATAGGAATATCAGTGAATGGCTTGCCCATTCTCTCTCCTTATACCGCTGGTGGTGGGAACCTTGCTTTGCAGCAAAAAGGGTTACTTGATCAATGCGGCGGTATAATAACTCCGCCATCTGAGTACGACTTCAACATTCCTATAACTGGCCACTACAACTATATACTATTACCTGGTCTGAATGCCGGAGGCATAAAGAATGATGTCAATGGAAATGCCTACATCGACTATGACGATCCCTCAAATTATTGCGACGAGTCGTACGCATGGTATAATGGTGCAGGTATGAATCACTCTGCATTGGCAGGATTCATGATTGATGGCATACCAATATATGGGCCATACACAACAGGTCGTATCCCGCCAAGTGATCTAGATGACTGTGGCGGCCACTCTAGTGACCTAGGGTACTATCACTATCATTATAGCTCTCAGTTCCCTTACTCCGTGAAGTGCTTGGTTGGTTGTGCTCTAGGTGATCTGAATCCGAACCTAAAAAGTGACAATTGTATCGATACGAACAAGGTCAACATCGGTTTCAACTTCACCGCACTAGAGACGCTCACAATATCCTACGGCGGGGAAGGCATCAATGACACTAACTCGACTGGTCCCGGCACGCTGCTGTCATTCGGCACGGTAATCCTCTTGGGCTCGCTATTCTTGTGTTGCTGCATCAAGCGCATCCCGAACAAGGCAGACGATGCAGGCGTGTACGTGGACAGAGTGGACCGGAACAAGGACGGGAAGAAAGAGCTGGTGAAGATCTCGGATATCGACGACTGTATTGACGATAACGTGCTGTAGTTTGATGTAAAACCTGCTGTAAATAATGTAAATTCATTCGACCGTACCGGCTCCTCGATTTTCAGTTCAGGTTCCAAGAAAGTTCACCGCACTTGAACTTACTCCCTCATTTGGCAGGTACCTACTTAATTACTCACGCGTATTACTCCGTTGCGAGATCTCCAAACAAGTCGCAATGTTTGGGAAGGTGCTGATAGTTGTTTCCAACTTCAGTTCCATGGTGACTCTGTACTACGGTCTCGCCAGCAAAGAGTACATAATGACAACGTGCATCGTCACGACCAGTCTGATCTCTGCCGTATTTCACATGTTTGAAGCGTTTCGCATGGGCAGCGAGAGTGTGTTGCACCTGCTTAGACTACTTGATTTTTACTATTCGTATAAATCCATCTATATAGTGACCACCAGTCTTTTCCTGGACTACACTATCGAGTTCTTTTACTACGACATCCCAGTGCAGACGATTCTTATCACGTTAGCAGTGTTTTTTACAGATAAAAATAGCTTTTTGCTGTGCATCGTTCCCATGTGTCTGGGTATTATTGTCCCACTGCTATTTTATTATAGAGACCGAATAATAACAATGAATCCTTACGATCACCACCTTGCGCTACTGATCACGATGGTATTATTGAATATATACTTCTATATGACGGAAACATACTACGACTATGATATTTTTCACTCGCTGCATCACTTAATATGCTTCAGCACTCCAGGTACGTACTTTTCTACTTTAGTCAAATGCGTTCACTCACTTACTCACTTCGGCAGCTATAATAATAATTTACAAGCAGAAGAATAAAATCTATATGACCAGTAAGTCCCACCGCGCTTCCTCGCAGTCGGTTATGATCCCCAAGATATCGAGTATTACAGATTTAGCGAGCAGCATCGTCTGCTTGAAAGATTTCCAAAGTGCGAATAAAGGAGAAAAGTCAGAGGTGTGAGTGACGCACTCTATTTGCATGTCAATAGGGCGGCGAGTGGTATGTCGAGACTGTTTTATATTGTAATTGTGTGTGATTAAGTAGAATTATAATACAAAGTTCCCTTTAACTAGGTTCATTCGCTCCTCAAGCTTGGCTGCTTCTTTGGCGTTTTGCATATCTTCCCAGTCTTGCTTGCGCAGTAACTCGTTTTGTTCTTCAATTAACTCCTTCTTGGCTTGCAGCATTTCTTCTGCAAGTCGTTGTTGCTTCCACGAGTCCATTCTGAAGGCAATACTTTTCCTAGAACGTTCTTTCTCCATGTTTTTAGCATCCTTATCATCCAACCAGCATAAACGTTTTGTTTCTAGCTCATTGTGCATCGTATTGAGAGCCTCGCGATGGTGGGATAGATCGAACTCCTTTTGCTTGCGATCCTCGACGATTCGCATCGCTAGACTACGTCGTCGATCTTCGCGCTCTTTCGCTTGATACTCCTGCACATCTTGGTTGGCTAAGCGACTTAATTCACGGTCTTTACTACTGTTTTCTTTTTGTATTTGCTTCTCACCTTCAACTCGCATGCGATCTTGTAGTGCCACTTGGTTGCGGTACTCCAGACTTTGACGACGAGCAAGAAGCATACTTTGCATGTACTGGGCAACATCATTGCGGTCTGTCTCCCGCTTCAAACGCTCTTCTTCTTCCATATCTTTCTTTGCTTGCTCCAAATTCTTTTCTACGTCTTTTTCTTGCTTGTGCTTCTCCATACGGAATAGTAATGACTGTTTACGTTGATTCTTCAGTGATTCTTGGTACTCGACAATGTCTTCGCGTTCTTGTTGCTTCAGCAACGCTTCGTACTCCTTGGCCTCGGTGTCTTCCGCCTCTTTTTGTGCATCCAAAGACTTGTGTTGACGCCATTCATCAAGGCGGAAGGCAACACTTTCACGGCGTATTTGATCTTGCTTTTTCTTGTAGTTTTCAACATCGCACCAATCAAGTCTGCGCATCTCCAAGATGTACGTTTGGTACTCTTTATCAACTGAGTCTTGCTCTTCCTCCTTCTTACGCTGATCACGCCACTCATTCAAACGCTCTGTGATGCTCTGACGGTCTTGACGTATTGATTGCTCCTTTTCCTCACGTAAATTCTTGCTTAATGTATGACGAAATTGTAGAATACTGCGGTCTTCTTCTTCTCGTTTACGCTGCATTTCTGCGGTGATTTCCTTCTGCTTCTTGTACTCTTCGCCGCGACTGACTAGACTCTCGCGTCGACGAATCTCTTCCTCTTTTTTAACTTGTCTAGTTTGTAAGCAATCAACACGTCGCTTCGCTAATAACGCGTCCTCTTCCGCCTTTTTGGAGGCCTTCAATGCCGCTTCGTTTTCTTGCGCTTTCTTCAAGATCTCCTTGTTTAGCAAGACACTTTGACGTTTTTTCTCTTTTTTGATGCGCTCTATATGATCAGAAACTTGTTTGCGGTCTTCCAATGACGACGTTAAAAGGTCTTTCTCCTCAGCCTTCTTCTTATCATCCAACATCTTCTTGATCTCCAACTGTTGCTTGCGAACCAATGCTGCAGCTTCGTTTGCTTCTTGCAATTTCTTTAATTCCTCTGCTTTCTTGTCGCCATTTCGCTTGAGATTCTCCTCTTTTTGCTTCGCCCATTTCTCCTTCAACTCTTTAGTCTTTTGTATTTTTTCAGTCGTACTCTGCAACTTAGCATTCTTTGCTGCTTCACGTGTCTTACTCAATGAACTTGGTGTTTCAAGCTTCAATGATACATTCATCGACAACGGAGTGGTCATATTAATCTTGTTTGCTGTCGATAATGGACGCGCTGGTGTTGCAATATTACTTTTTACCATCGCCTTCTTTTGAATTAATGTAGGACACGCAGTGTTACTGGGAGCAGTAGGCTTGTTGGTTAAAATCGCTGCAAATACAGTATTTTTTGCCATATTATCGATGTCTTCACGCGATAACATGGTCACGTCCTTGCTACCCACCTCATCCACCAACGGGGAGTCGTGGCCGCGGCGCGGCTCAGGACTGCTGTTCTCCTTGTCGCCCAAAGCGTCGCTCATTCTCTTTCTCGCGCGATTTTCACTAAATTATTCAGTTTTTTTCCTTGATTTTCTTTTTATCGCTAGAAATAATCGCCAACGGTTAAGGGCCGGTTAAATAATTCAACAAAGAGAAAGTGAAGAAGGAAGTGAATAGAGAAGTGAATGAGTATAGAGTTAGAAAGTGAGTGAAGAAGTGAGTCAAGAAGTGAGTGAAGAAGTGAGTGAAGTTCAAAATAAACAAAGATATAGAAACAGAGATACGGTAAGACAGAGGCTGGCTTGATGAATTCTGGGTGTCATGAGTCGTGTCCTCTGCGAAGCGCATCCGTTTGCACGGCTAGACATCCTTAAGCGAGCTCAAGTAGCCTGCCAAAGAACTGATGCGTCCGGACTCCACCGGTATGACACTGTAAAAGTCAGGTACCTGTACCTGTACCAGGTACTGAAACCAAAATAAATAGACATTTTGTCGATGGAGAAAGGTAAATCTGTGCCGCTGACGGACGCGCAGCTGCTAGCTCGTCCACTGCCCGCCGCCATTGTTGAGTTGGGGCGCCGCGCGGAGGTCATTCGGGGCGGAATAGGCGCGCTGCAGCACTCCTATTTAAGATTAAATTATGAGAAAAATACTGAACAAATACCTGAGAAACGACGACAAGTTGTGAATAATACCAAGCAGATGATCATGGAGGCACTGACTACGGTTGTGACGGATATAAACACACTTTCAGCTGGACTTGAACAAATTATTGATAATCAATTAAGTACAACCGAATCATTGACACTAGAGTTACAGAGTATTCAGAACCAAATTAGTCTATTAAAAGAGACTTCTTGCTCATACTACCTATACAACGCCAAGGAGAATAGGAAGCATCTGTTGGACTCGTCATTGAACCTAGTTGCTACAAAGAAAATTATACCGAAAACATTATGTGATTTTCCACCATATAAACGATACAGTATCGAGGAACGGTTGAAACTATTAGACGACGTGGCGGTTGTAGATATCAGTGAACCAGTCACTGCGACAGCTAATATTCGTAAATCAGTTAGGTATAGCATTACCAAGAGTTAGTTAATGCTGCTCGCAAGAAGAAGTGGGAGTTAGTGTTACTTTGTTACTTTGTAAATAGAAATAATCGATTCTATAACTCTACAACTCGGGGTTCTCCTCGCCTGTGGGCTTCTCGAGGCGGTCGAACTGGTACGCAATATTGATCCGTTTGACAAAGTCACTCTTCTTCGAC
>JACCDO010340747.1_pt1 | contig 12927 bp, 13 predicted proteins | sample 7446101 | NCBI WGS metagenome assembly JACCDO01 (sample SAMN15323440, study PRJNA562643) | freshwater metagenome | isolation source: river surface water | place: USA:Blue River Watershed | collected 2017-08-16
GACGGCATTGAACCTCTTTTTAAATGATGTCTACAACGATCAGCACATCCTCAAAGACGGCAAAGTCCCATCGCACTTCATCCTGAGCAACAGCCAATATCGCTCTCAGATGCAAGGGGTGCGAGTGCCATTGGGCGTTTATTCCGCCATATCGGGCATCGACCTTGTGCGGACTGACGAATTGAATTTTTACGTGCTGGAAGACAATTTGCGGGTTCCTTCAGGCGTCAGTTACATGCTTGAGAACAGAAGAATTCTTTCGCAGATAGAACCTGAGTTGTTTGAACGTCATGGTGTCGAACCCATTGCGCAATATCCGCAAATGTTGAATTTAACGTTAAGGGAATTGGCTCCAGATCACACGGATGATCCTGTCATTGTTGTGCTGACCCCAGGGCCTTACAACAGTGCTTATTTTGAACATGCCTTTTTAGCCCAGAGCATTGGGGCAGAGCTTGTCGAGGGGCAAGATCTCCTGGTTGAAGACGGTTTCGTCTACATGAAAACCATTCGTGGGCCACAACGTGTGGATGTGATTTACCGACGGATTGACGATGATTTTCTTGATCCTCTGGTTTTTCGCTCAGACTCCATGTTGGGTGCAAGCGGTTTGGTCAAAGCCATGAGTCGTGGACATGTGAGTGTGGTGAATGCCATAGGGACTGGGGTTGCTGATGACAAATCCATTTACCCATTTGTTCCTGACATGATCCGCTATTACTTGGACGAGGAGCCCATTCTCAACAACGTACCCACTTATGTGCTTTCAGATCCCAAGCAACTCAAACATGTGCTGGCGCACTTGCCCGAGTTGGTGGTCAAAGAGGCACAAGGAGCTGGTGGTTATGGCATGTTGATCGGGCCTAAAGCAAGTCGCGCAGAGCTCGATGAATTCGCAGAAAAAATCAAAGCTCACCCAGATCGCTACATCGCCCAACCCACTTTAGCGCTCTCTACGTGCCCTACTTTGGTGGAAGAAGGGGTAGCACCGCGTCATGTTGATCTAAGACCCTACGTGCTTCAAGGCCGTGAAATTCGGATGGTTCCAGGTGGACTCACGCGTGTCGCTTTGCGAGAGGGGAGTTTGATCGTCAACAGCAGTCAAGGTGGCGGAACCAAAGACACCTGGGTTTTGCAAGACATTTAATCAGGAGTTTATCCATGCTTTGTCGCACAGCATCAGACTTATTTTGGATTGGGCGTTTGGTCGAGCGCGCTGAATCCATGGCCAGATTGCTCGATTTGGCGCGTCGACTTTCAGCGCTGCCCGGCCTCAGGGATGGCAAGCGCGTGCACAAGGCTTGGACGCTTCCTCTGTTGGCAACAGGTTCCTTAAGTTCACCTAAGGGTCTGGATAATTTGAGACGCGAGGAAATCCTCTTTCAATGTGTTTTGGATCGGGAAAATCCTGGGTCTGTGATCTCATGCATTCAGATGGCCAGAGATGCGGCAAGAAATCAGCGTTCTGTGGTCCCCGCAGAAGTGCACACCAGCTTGCATGCCATGCTTGGCAAGATCAATTCCTTGAATGCCAGATCCTGGAATCCCCAATCCTTGGGTCAGACTTTGCTTGAAATTCAAAATTTTTCCGATGTCTTCAGAGGAATAGGTTTTGCCACCATGCTCAGAAACGAATCCTGGCATTTCCTCAGGTTAGGCTCATTGTTTGAGCGTGCCGATGCGTCGATTCGGCTTTGGTCCACCCAATCTGACCCAGACTTCGAGTGGCAGACCGAACAACCAGATGGGCCTCTTGCAGCATTTCATCGTGTTGCGCTACTGGAAGTTGCCTCCGCACTCATGCCACTTCGTAGACTGAGGGGCGAGGCTAACCTAGATGGTGTTTCTGAAATGCTGCTGCGAAGAACCGATTTCCCGAGGTCTGCCAGCTATTGTTTAATGGAGGCCTCAAGGCATTTGAACGCACTGGGTGTCGATGCAAGTGAGTCGGTATCTCGAGCTTTGGGACGTGCGCAAGCCGGCGTCTCATTCGCTGAAATCGGAAACACGCCTCAGGCCATGTTTGATTTTGGCGCTGCAAGATTGGCGGAAATTGCTACAACCCAAAGAGAGCTTGACCAACGATTTTTTGTCGCCAACTTGATGGACCGACGCAAGGTTGTTGCCAACACAGGTTTCCCGCTGCTCAAAGCAGCTTAAAACGTGGTGAACAAATGACTTATTGCTGTGCTGTAAAGCTCAATGCCGGTTTGGTTTTTGCCTCTGACAGTCGAACTCATGCCGGGGTAGATAACGTTGGCTGTTTCAGCAAATTGCATGTCCTTGAAATTCCAGGTGACCGCGTCATCACGATGCTCACTGCAGGTAATTTGAGCGTCTCACAAGGCGCCATTGAGCATCTGCATCGCAGCGTGCGTGAAAACCACATTCCCAATTGGACGACGGTTCAAAGCATGTCCGATGTGGCCATATTGCTGGGCGATGCCATGCGAGCTGTGATTGCAAGAGATGGTCCTTCGCTCAAGCAAAGTGGCATTGATGCCAGTGCGTCTTTTTTATTAGGTGGTCAAATTGGTGAAGAGCGTTCTAGGCTGTTTTTGGTTTACTCCGAGGGCAATGCCATTGAGGCCACTTCAGAAAATCCTTTTCTTCAAATTGGTGAAATCAAATATGGCAAACCGATTCTTGATCGCGTGATCAGGCCAGAGGTCAGCCTATTGGAAGCCACCAAGTGCGTCATGGTCAGTTTTGACTCAACCATGCGAAGCAATGTCTCTGTGGGTTTGCCCATCGATTTATTGATTCTTCCTTCGAATCGACTCAAAGCAGACTTGCGCTACCGTGTGGACGATCACGATGCTTACTTTCGCGAACTCTCTGAACGCTGGGCAAGGGGGTTGAGAAAAGTCTTTTCTGAGTTGCCGCCACCCCACTGGTATCCTGACGGGCAACAGTGAAGCATCAGAATTTTTTCCACCTATGCTGGCCCCTCTTAAATCGCCCATCCCTGAAGTTGCTGACGGCTGGTTAGGTCAACTTGATCTTCAGTATGGTCGGCGTGGCACAAAAACCTGCGTGCAACACTCTCATCAAGGGCCATTGAGGATACTCAAAAGCATGTATCCCGAAGGAAACGGGGTTTGTCACAACGTCTTGGTTCATCCTCCTTCGGGCTTGATTGGTTCCGATCAAATTGAAATCAAGGTCCGCGTGGGTGAGGGTGCTCACGGCTTGCTGACCACGCCTGGTGCGACGCGCTTTCTGGGTCGTTCGCGCCAATGGGCGAGTCAAACGGTAGCGATGCGGCTGGAGTCAGATTCAAGGTTTGAATGGCTTCCATTGGAGACATTGATTTACACAGGAGCTTGGGCGAAGAACCGGATGCACTTGGCTTTGTCTGCGGGATCATCGCTCATGACATGGGATGTCTATGCCCTGGGTTTGCAAGCCAGCTCGCAACCATTTCTTGAAGGTGCTTTGGATGCTTGCAGTGAGTGGCCTGGTCATTGGCGCGATCATGCGGTGATCCGTGCAGAGGATTTGGTCTTGTTGGATGGTCCCCTGGGCCTTCAAGGTCACCGAGCATGGGGGCAGTTTGTTTTGCTATGGGACTCCATCACTCAATTGTCAAAACCGTCTGCCATCGAAGATGTTTTGGATGAAACACGCCGGACGATTGACCATCACATCCAATCGAATGACTTGATGAATGCCATCAAGGCCGGTGTGTCGCAATCACAACCAGGTGTGATTCAGCTCAGAGCATTGGCCAATCATGCCAGCCATATCCTTGAGCTGTTTCAAGTGATTTGGCCAAAGTGGCGAAGTCAGGCTTGGGGCATGAATTCATGTCCGGTTCGTTCATGGAAGCTTTAACCAAGAGGTGAATCATGGATTTGAGTCCAAGAGAGAAAGATAAATTGCTGATCTTTACCGCAGCCTTGGTTGCGGAGCGCCGCAAAGCCAGAGGCTTGAAATTGAATCACCCTGAAGCCGTTGCACTCATCAGTGCAGCCATTCTGGAAGGTGCAAGAGATGGCAAAACCGTGGCCCAACTGATGCAAGAAGGCCGAACTTGGCTTTCTGCAGACGACGTCATGCCCGGTGTTGCAGACATGATCCCCGACATCCAAGTTGAGGCCACTTTCCCAGATGGCACAAAACTGGTGACGGTACACCAACCCATTGTTTGATCAATAAGGAGACCATCTATGTCCATTCCCAAAATTACGCGAACTGGTTTTGCGCTTGCACTCTTGCTTCTTTCATCTTTGTCGAGTGCGCATGGACTGGATCAAGCCGCCACCAGTTTTGCCAGTGGTTTGTTTCATCCGTGGACTGGCGTAGATCATATGCTGGCCATGCTTTTAGTTGGCGTTTGGTCTGCGAACGCCCCAGTGCGAGCCTGGCTTTCGCCGATTGTTTTCATGTTGACACTCTGGTTTGGAGCCATGTTGGGCGATTGGCCAGTTGATGCACATGGCCTCGAACTCATGGTTGCCGGATCACTCATCGGACTCGGGTTGATGGTATGGAAGATCAAGCCTGAAGCATGGATTTCGCATGCGCTTGGCCTTTTCACCATTGCTTTGTTCGGTCTTGTCCACGGATGGGTTCACGGCATCGAATTGCAAACACCGCAACACCAGGAAGCCATCCTGGGGATGATCCTAAGCAGTGCTTGCCTCCATGCCTTGGGCTGGGCTAGCGCCAAAAAGTGGTTTCCTCTTTTTCCTCAAGCGCGCTTTTGCATTGGCGTTGCCTCTGTGAGTTTGGGCGGCGTGATGATGGCCCTCCTTTCATGAAAGGCTTGAATCATGATCCCAGGTGAATATTTCATCGATGACGGTGAATTGACCTTGAACCCTGGTCGATCACCCACTGCTTTGATGGTGGCCAATTCTTCTGATAGGCCCATTCAGGTGGGGTCGCATTACCACTTCGCCGAAGTGAATGCAGCCTTGGTGTTCGATCGAAAACTGGCTCAAGGCAAGAGGTTGAACATTGCGTCAGGAACTGCCATCCGTTTTGAACCAGGCCAGCAGAGAAAAATTGAGTTGATTCCCTATGCGGGGCTTAGAAATGCTTTTGGTTTCAGAGGCCTTGTTCAAGGCGCTTTGGCTGACGTCAAGGAGGCACCATGACTCGCATTCATAAATCAGCCTATGCCGACATGTATGGCCCAACTCAAGGCGATCGAGTTCGGCTGGCCGATACCGAATTGATTCTTGAGATTGAGGAAGACTACACCTTGCGCGCCGGAGGCTATGGAGAAGAAGCCAAATTCGGTGGTGGCAAGACGATTCGCGATGGTATGGCTCAGTCTCAACTCAGCCGAGCGCAAGGAGCTTGTGACACTGTCTTGACCAATGCCATGGTCTTGGATCACTGGGGGATTGTCAAAGCGGACATTGGCCTTCGAGGAGGGCGCATCGTAGGTCTGGGTAAATCAGGCAATCCCGACACGCAAGATGGTGTTGACCTCATCATTGGTCCGGGAACTGAGATCATCAGCTGCGAAGGTTTGATCGTCACGGCTGGCGCAATCGACACGCACATTCATTTCATTGCGCCTCAGCAAATCGATGAAGCCTTAGCCAGTGGTGTCACCACCATGATTGGTGGGGGCACGGGTCCAGCCACTGGCACGTTTGCCACCACCTGCACACCCGGCCCTTGGCATTTGGGACGCATGCTCCAAGCGGCAGATGGATTCGCCATGAACCTGGGTTTTCTGGGTAAAGGAAATGCTTCTCAACCGCAGGCCTTGCTTGAGCAAATTCATGGTGGTGCAATTGGTTTGAAGTTGCATGAAGACTGGGGAACCACGCCCAGCGCAATTGATCAATGTCTGAGCGTTGCTGAAGCCACTGATACTCAAGTGGCCATTCATACCGATACCTTGAATGAATCTGGTTTTGTTGAAGACAGCATTGCCGCATTCAAAGGCAGAACCATTCACACCTTTCACACCGAAGGTGCTGGTGGTGGTCATGCCCCCGACATTTTGAAAGTGGTGGGAGAGTTGAATGTATTGCCTTCATCCACCAATCCAACAAGACCCTACACCATCAACACATTGGATGAGCATGTGGACATGCTCATGGTTTGCCATCATCTGGATGCTTCCATCCCTGAAGATCTGGCTTTTGCAGAAAGCCGAATTCGAAGGGAAACCATTGCGGCGGAAGACATCCTTCATGATTTAGGCGCCATCAGCATATTCAGCTCAGACAGCCAAGCCATGGGCAGAGTTGGCGAAGTGATCATCCGGTGCTGGCAGACCGCCCACAAAATGAAGGTGCAGCGTGGAAGCTTGGAAGGTGACCCAATCCGAAACGACAACACCCGAATCAAACGGTATTTGGCGAAATTGACCATCAATCCAGCCATTGCTCACGGTATTTCCCATGAGGTCGGAAGCATTGAGGCTGGCAAGCTTGCGGACTTGGTCCTTTGGAAGCCTGCCTTTTTTGGGGTCAAACCCTATCAAGTCATTAAAGGTGGGTGTATTGCATTGGCGGCAATGGGTGACCCCAATGCTTCTATTCCCACCCCTCAGCCTGTCCACATGCGCCCCATGTTCGGGTCATTCTCTGGCGCGAGAACTGCAAGCTCTTTGACCTTTGTGTCGGCGGACGCATTGAGCAGGGACATCGCTCATCAATGGGGTTTGAAAAAAGCAATGAGTGCAGTCAAAGGCATTCGGTCTGTGAATAAGAAATCGATGATTCACAACCATTGGCTGCCCAAGATGGAGGTAGATGCCCAGACCTACCAAGTTCGCGCCAATGGCGAATTGCTCACCTGTGAGCCAGCGCATTCATTGCCCATGGCCCAACGCTATTTCTTGTTCTGACCATGAGGCTATTCACACATCGTATTGAACAAGGCAAGGGGCTTGCCCCCGTTTTGCTCAAAAGGTCCGCCAAAGTGGTATTGACCTGGGATGTTCGTCAAAAAAGCAGGTTCCATGCAACGGACTCCAATGGCCAAGCGCTAGCGGTGAGCCTTGCACGTGGCAGTGTCATTCGAGGCGGTGATGTGCTGATCGGTGAGGGCAATGAGTTACTGACAGTCTATGCTGCCGATCAAACTTTGATGAAGGTCCAGGCCTGCCCTGAACATGGCAATGACTTCGACTTAATGAGGGCCGCTTATCACTTGGGCAATCGGCACGTCAGTTTGGCTTTGACACCTGAGGCACTTTATTTGGAAGATGACCCGGTTTTGAAAGACATGCTCATTCGAATGCACCTGATCGTCACCACCATCCAGGCGCCATTTGAGCCTGAATCAGGTGCATATTTTTTAGCCACGGCTCATGGTCACAGCCATGAGCATTCAGGACATGCCCATGGCCACCATGGCGACCATTCGCACCATGAGCACGACTGAATCCATGTCTGCTCATTCCTTGCTTGGCCTGTTAAGGCTCAGTTCTCCGGTCTTGCCAGTGGGCGCATTTTCCTATTCCGAGGGGCTGGAGTCAGCAGTCGATGAACATTGGGTCCATGATGAACAATCGGCTCAAGCGTGGATCTGCGATGCGCTTGAACTGGGCATGGTTCGATGCGATTGGCCATTTGTGGATCGCCTCATGAACGCTTGGTCGCAACACGACTTACACGAAGTGGCGCACTTGAACCAACTGCATTTGGCTACCCGTGAGACCCGAGAAATCCGCATGCAAAGTGTGCAAATGGGGCATGCGATGCTCAATTGGCTGGATAACCACCCCATGATTCATTCCGACCTAAGAGCCGCCCTGGATCGCTCATGCACCAGTTGGATCGTAGCTTTCACACTGGCGCATCATGAATTTGCAACGCCCATTCCTATGGTGAGATTAAGCCATGCGTTCTCGTGGCTGGAAAATCAGGTTCAAGCAGCCATGAAATCAATACCGCTGGGGCAGCAATCTGGTCAACGCATTGTTCATGCGGTTGGTCAATTCCTGATTGAAAAAAATGACCGCTACGCGCAGCACAGCGAATCACCCAAGCCAATCAGTTTTTCACCTGGTTTGGCCATTCTTTCTTCTCGACACGAGCATCAATATTCAAGGATATTCAGATCATGAATGCAACAGCGCCAAGAACGAAATCATTGCCTCCACTGAGAGTGGGCATTGGTGGTCCAGTCGGGTCAGGCAAGACCACCTTGTTGGAAATGCTTTGCAAAGCCATGCGCGATCGTTGGGATTTGATCGCCATTACCAATGACATTTACACCAAAGAAGACCAAAGACTTTTGACCATCAGCGGTGCACTACCGCCTGAACGCATCATGGGTGTTGAAACTGGCGGCTGTCCGCATACCGCCATCCGTGAAGACGCCAGCATCAATCTTGAGGCCATCGATCAAATGCTTGCGAAGTTTCCAGAGGCAGACATTGTTTTCATTGAAAGTGGTGGCGATAACTTGGCTGCAACCTTCAGCCCTGAACTCAGCGACCTCACCATTTATGTCATCGATGTGGCTGCTGGCGAAAAAATCCCGAGAAAAGGCGGTCCTGGAATCACCAAGAGTGATTTGTTTGTCATCAATAAAACCGACTTAGCTCCCATGGTCGGAGCAGATCTTCATGTCATGCGAAGCGATACAGAAAAAATGCGCGGCGCTTCAACTGGGGACAAACCTTTTGTGATGACCAACCTTAAAACCCAAGAAGGCTTGAGCCAAGTGGTTCAATTCATCGAGAAAAAGGGTTTGTTTCAGGGCCTTTAAATGCCCACCAATGAACGAACATCCTGGCTTTTCATTTGACTGGCATCCCCACTGGCAACTACCTCACCACGGTCCATCACCACAAAATGATCGGCCAGTGATTCTGCAAAGTCGTAATACTGTTCGCAGAGTAAAACCGCCATGCCTTGCTCATGTGCCAATTTCAAGATGATTTGCCCAATGCTTTTGATGATGTTGGGCTGAATGCCTTCAGTGGGCTCATCAAGAACCAAAACTTTGGGGCGCGATGCCAGTGCCCTTGCGATGGCCAATTGCTGCTGTTGACCACCCGACAAATCTCCACCACGGCGATGCAGCATTTCTTTGAGCACAGGGAACAAGCTCAAAAGGTCATCGGGTATGGCTTCATGACTTGGACGAATCGCCATTCCCATTCGTAAATTGTCCTCAACGCTCAGGCGATTGAAGATTTCTCGACCCTGTGGCACGTAGCCCAGCCCCAGTTGAACTCTTTTTTCAGGACTCAATCCCAACAGCGATTGACCGGAAAGAGAGATTCGTCCTTGACGGGGTTGAATCAATCCCATCAGTGTCTTGAGCAGGGTGGTTTTACCCACTCCATTGCGACCCAGCAATACCGTGATTTGTCCGGGGTGAACCTTCAGGTCAACACCTCTGAGGATGTGTGAGCCACCGTAATATTGATGAAGATTTTCAATGCTCAACATGTTCAACGCCCCAAATAAACCTCTATGACCGCTTCATTGGCCTGGACTTGCTGCAATGTTCCTTGTGCCAGAACACTCCCTTCAGCCAATACCGTGACCACTTCTGAAATGGCTGCAATAAAGTTCATGTCATGTTCCACCACCATCATGGAATGTTTGCCTTTGAGCGAGAGCAAGAGTTCGGCGGTCCGCTCGGTCTCATGATCTGTCATGCCCGCTACGGGTTCATCAAGCAGCAACAATTTGGGTTCCTGCATGAGCAACATGCCAATTTCTAGCCATTGCTTTTGCCCATGACTCAGCTCCGCAGCAAGTTTTCCCCGTTGGTCCTTCAGGTGAATGGTCACCAGTTGCTCTTCTAGCTTTAATTTTTGCTCGCTGCTTAAAACGTGACGAACAGAGGACCAAGGCGACTTGTTACCTTTTGCAGCCAGCTCCAGGTTCTCAACAACGCTGAGCATTTCAAATACAGTGGGTTTTTGAAATTTTCGGCCTATGCCCAAATTCGCGATTTGAGATTCATGGTGTGCCAGTAAATTGATCGTGCTACCGAAATAAACCCGACCTTCATCAGGCTTGGTCTTTCCAGTGATGATGTCCATCATCGTGGTTTTGCCTGCACCATTGGGGCCTATGATGCATCTGAGCTCACCAACGCCGATGTCCAGATTCAATGCGTTAATGGCTTTGAATCCATCAAAGCTCACGCTCACATCTTCGAGGTAAAGAATCCGCCCATGAGTGGTGTCTAGCTGTCCGGGTTGATGAATCCGACCGTAACTGGCTGATCGCCCTCCCGAGGCATTTTCTGATTCAAATTGACGTTTGGTCTGATAAGCCTCGTAGCGTTCAGCGCCCTGTTCAAGTAAGTCTTTCATGCTGATTTCACCAATCCATCGCGTGAACCTAGCCTATGACGAATCCACCCCATGATTCCTGTTGGCAAAAATAAAGTGATGGCGATGAACAAAGCGCCCAACACATACAACCAGTACTCCGGGGCCAATGCTGTCATCCAACTTTTGCCAACGCTCACCAAAAATGCACCCAGTATGGGCCCAGATAAAGTGCCACGTCCGCCCACTGCAACCCAAATCGCCATTTCAATGGATTGTGCTGGTGCCATTTCACTGGGATTAATGATGCCCACCTGTGGCACATACAGCGCTCCAGCAATGCCGCATAGCACCGCTGAAATCACCCATGCGCTCAGCTTGTAACCCAATGTGGAGTAGCCCAAAAATTGAGTCCGGTTCTCCGAATCGCGAATTGCTTGCAAGACTCGTCCGTATTTGGTGCTCATCAACCATTTAAGACCCATCCAAGACGCGGATAAAAAAAGCACGCTGATCAAAAACAAACTGTTGCGCATGCCAGAGGTTGCAATGGGCATGTCCAAGAGACGTTTGAAATCAGTGAATCCATTGTTGCCACCAAACCCCATCTCGTTCCTGAAAAACAAAAGCATTGCTGCGTAAGTCAAGGCTTGAGTGATGATGGAAAAATAAACACCTTTGATTTTTGATCTGAAAGCGAAGTAGCCAAATGTCCAAGCCAAAATGGCAGGAACCGCGATGATCAACACCACCGTGCTCATAAAACCATCGCTAAGTGCCCAATGCCAAGGTAATGCCTTCCAATCCAAGAAGACCATGAAGTCAGGCAAATCTGACTGGTAAACGCCATCTCTGCCAATTTTTCTCATGAGGTGCATGCCCATGATGTATCCACCTATGGCGAAAAAAAGACCGTGTCCCAAAGACAAGACACCGCAGTAGCCCCATATCAAATCGAGTGCAAGGGCACAGAGTGCATAGCAAGCCATTTTGCCGATCAGGTTGATCCAGTAATCGCTCACATGCAAGGTGTGAGATTGAGGAAGCCATTGGTTAGAGATCGACATCAACACGGCCAAAATCAACAAGACAGGCATGAAAAATCGAAAGAGCAGGGATAAGCGTTGCATGGTCAGTTCTCCAAGTTCCTGCCTTTTAGGGCAAACAAACCTTGGGGTCGTTTTTGTATGAAAGCGATCACGATGAACAGCACAAATACTTTGGCCAGCACTGCGCCTGAGAATCCTTCTAGCCACTTGGTGGTTAATCCCAACCCCATGGATGCATAGACGGTGCCAGCGAGTTGACCGACGCCACCCACCACCACCACCATGAACGAGTCAACGATGTAGCTTTGTCCCATCTCTGGCCCCACGTTGCCAATTTGGCTCAAAGCACAACCTGCCAAGCCTGCAATTCCGGATCCCAAAGCGAAAGCAAGGTTGTCAATTTTTCGTGTGCTGACCCCCATGCATGATGCAATAGGCCGGTTTTGAGTGACCCCTCGTATGAACAAACCCAATCGGGTCTTTGAAATCAACAATGACACACCAACCAGTACACAAAGCGCAAACATCAAAATCACAAGTCGGTTCCAAGGGATGGTGAGGCCATTCATCAATGAGATGGAGCCGCTCATCCAACTGGGATTGGTGATGGCTACGTTTTGTGCGCCAAAAAGCGACCGCATGGCTTGGATCAAAATGAGGCTAGCTCCCCAGGTTGCCAAAAGCGTTTCCAAAGGGCGTCCGTACAAATGCCTCAATACCGACCACTCCAACAGTGCACCAACGCATGCGGAACATAAAAACGATGCGGGCAATGCAACCGGCAAGTACCAATTCATTGCATCAGGAAACCAGATTGAAAATAAATTTTGGGTCACGTAGGTTGCGTAGGCTCCAATCAGCATGAGCTCGCCGTGCGCCATGTTGATGATTCCCATGAGGCCATAAGTGATGGCCAAGCCCAGCGCGATGAGCAAAAGAATCGACCCTTGACTAAGGCCTGCGAAAAGTTCGCCTAAGCGTTCGCCCCAGACCATTTTTTCTCGAATCGATTCAGTCGACTTTGTGATTGCGGCTCGTACCGAGTTGTCGCTTTCTACATCTAGCCTTGCTTGCAGCAGGGTGAGCGCATTGGCGGTAGGCCATTTCTCCAATGCCTGAACCGATGTCACTCTTGCATCTCTCGCATCGCTGTTCAATTCAATTGCAGCGATGGCAATGCCCATTAAATGTGCAATTTCAGGAACTTTTTCTTTGAGTCTAGCAGTCTGCAAAAAAGGCAATCTTGATGGCTCAGGTTCTGAAATCAAGGCTTTGACTGCTCGAAGGCGTTCTGAGGGAGAAGGGTTGATTAAATTCAGTACAGCCAAAGCTGATTCAATCTCAGAGCGCATCCTGTTGTTATTGATCACTTCAGATGCCACATCTGGCACAGTCTCTTTGGCTTGGGTAATGACATTGATAACCTGATCGGATTCCAGCTTCCAAATCCCTTGATCAGTGAATCGAATTGAATCGTCAAGCAATGCTTGAAGCAGTCCCCCCAACCGTTCATCAGGGTCGGCCATCTGTGCTTGCAGGGCCTGAATTCTTTGCTCTGTATCGCCTTTGATCAATGGAAGCAGTTGACTCAAATTCCAGGCCCACACACTGTGACTCATCACGAGCAGGCCAATCAATGACAGTAATCTTTTCATGACACCC
>JACCDO011895082.1_pt1 | contig 12927 bp, 16 predicted proteins | sample 7446101 | NCBI WGS metagenome assembly JACCDO01 (sample SAMN15323440, study PRJNA562643) | freshwater metagenome | isolation source: river surface water | place: USA:Blue River Watershed | collected 2017-08-16
GCTGATAACTATTTATCAAGTATGTATATAGATAAAAAAAGAAGAATAGATTTATTCAGAATTAAAAGAACAAGTTTAGTAAATTTAATTGAAGCAATTAAACAACGAATATTATATTTATTCAATATAATATTTATAATTTGTTTATTAACAATTGTATTATTAATTGCATTAATATTATATGTAAATATGCCTCAAGCATTAAATATAATAATTATATTTGTATCTATTGCAATTTTCCTAATTATAATATATTATATTTATACAGTAGTTCAACCAACTCGTATGATTGCTAATAAGAATTATTGGGCAAATAAAAATCCATCACAAGAAACTTATAATAAATTGTAAGAAAATTATTAAACCTAAAAATGAAATAATTAAATTTAATTTTAAATTTATTTTAGGAATTGCAATAACTAATAATTCATCTTCATTTAAATTTAATTTTATTTTTTTAATATTTTTATCATTAGATAAATTCATTAAATATCTTATAAATTTATAAATAACTGCTTTATTTGTTCTTTTATGATTTTTAGCAATTTTTTCAATTGATAATTTAGATTTAATTTCATTTAATAATTGTTCTACTTCTGTTTCTGACCAATTTTTTCTATGATTTTTAGGTATAATTTCCATAATTTATTATTATTGTTGTAATATTTATATCCAAATAATTTCAATTTCTTTAAATCTATTTTGAAATTCATTTTTTAATTCTTCAGAGGTATTATTATAATTATTAATATCATCAATATTTAAAACAATTTGTTTATAATTATCTTTTAAATATTCATTAAATTCCTCAAAATTATAAATAATATCATATTTACATTCCTGTTTTAAATAATTAAAAAAATCTTTAAATTCATTTAAATTTAAAGATATATATTCTAATATATTTTGATTTAAAGAAAGTAATTCAAATTCATTATTTTCATAAAGATAATTAATGATAAAATTATAATTATCAAATTTATGTAAATATTTATAATTATCTCTTAAAAAATCAATGGAATTATCAGAAATAAATGAATTATTTAAATTATGAAAATCAAGAATAAAGGAATTGATTGAATTATTGTTAATTATATTATTATTTAATTTATAAGCATCAATTAAAAATTCTTTATCATTTTTTAAATTATCACTTATAAAATTATAAGCTTCAAATGAATTTTTAATTGCTTCTAATGCAATTATTTTATTATTTCTTAATTCAATTGATGAATATCTAATTGCTAAACCATTTTTTTTAACTGCTTTAAGAATTGTTTCATAATCATTTTTATTATCATAAGAAGTATAATATAAAATAATATTAATATTGTTAAGTTCTTTTGAATTATCAATTCCTAAATTAACTATTTCAAGATTATATTGCAAATTTTTAGAAATATATTTAAATAAATAAGGATTTTTAGTTATAACCTCTTTAACTATTTCTATATTTCCTTTTAATTCATTTGATGCATATTTAATAGCATAAGGAGTATTTTTAATAGCAGTCATAACAATATCATAATTATTTTTAAGTTCATCAGATGCATATAATAAACAAAAACCATTCGTTTGAACAACTTTCATAATAATATCATAATTATTTTTAAGTTCATCAGATGCGAATTCAATACAAAAATTATTTAAAATTATAGCATTCATAACAATTTCAAAATTATTTTTAAGTTCATTAGATGCATATTCAATAGAATTTGGATAATTTTTAATAGCTTCATTAACAATTTCAAAATTATTTTTATAATTATAATCTAAATATTTTAATACAGAACCATTAAATTTAATTAATTTTATAACAAAATCATAATCATCTAATATAATTTTAGGAACATAATTTAATATATAAAGATTTATTTTAATTGCTTCAAAAATAAAATCTTTATTGCTTTTAAGTTCATTTGATATATATATAATTGCTGTAATATTATTTTTAATTGCCTTTAATGCTAAATTAAAATCATTATTAAGTTCATTAGAAGCAAATCGAATACAATTGCCATCTTCATTAATTGCTAAATTTACAATTGATTTATTATTTTTAAGTCTATCTGATGCAAATTCAAGAGAATGACAATCATCTTTAACTGCTAATTCTACAATTTCATAATTATCTTTTAATTCTAATGAACAATATTTTAAAGCATAACCATCATTTGTAACAGCCAATTTTACAATTTCAAAATTATTTTTATAGTTATCTGGAATAAATTCTAATACTATTCCATTTGATTTTACAGCTTCTCTAATAATTTCATCATTTAATTTTAAATTTTCAGAAATATAAATATAAACAATACCATTTGATTTAACTGCTTCTTTTGCAATTAAATAATTATCTTTTAGTTCATCACTTAAAAGTTTAATGAAATATCCATTAAGTTTAACAGCATTTAAACCAAAATAAAAATCATCAATTAGCATAATTTAATTATATATTAATTATTTAATCTTAAATGACAATTATAAATTAAAAATAATTTATGAATACCATAAAATTCTGAAATTATATGAATGATAAATCCTAAAATAAAAGCAAATGAATAATTATTTGGGTTTAAAATTAATTTTAATAAATAACCAAAATAAATAAATGCTAATCCTTCTAATAAAGATTCTATTATAATATTTGATGATTTTACTTCATAATTATTATTTTTATAAATTTTACAATAATATGATTGAAAACCAGCATAATAACTAAAAAAATGTTTTAAAAATCCAATAATAAATAATTCTATATATAAATCAGTTTTAATAATTAATCTAAATAAAAAAACTAATAATAAAACATAAAAACCTATTAAAAATGCTTCTAAAATTATCATTTCTTTATAGTATAAATAATATTTAATATTAAAGGTGCATAAGCTATATATAAACACCACATAGTTCCAACTCCTTTAGATTTTCTATATTTAATATATGAAATTATAAAACCTAAAGTTAAAATAAAAGCATTTAAATAATTGTGTTTTTCTAAACCTCTTATACATAATAAGGCTAAAGTAATTGTAAAAATAAAATAATATCTATTATTTTTACCATATTGAATTTTCCATATCAATTCTTTTTTATTAGGTATTCCAATTGTATAACTATTAAGTAATTTATAATTTTTATGAAAATAAGCAATAGATATAATAATAAAAATTATAATTAAATAATGAATATCATTTGGTGCATTTTTATTATAAATTAAAATTATTAAATATAGAAATAATGGTTGTGTGTGTGTAAACAAAATACCTATATAATTTATAATTTTATTTAAATTATTTTTTTTATTATTATTCCATAATAAAAATTCTATTATTTGCATTTGTGCAATATAACCATAAATTAATCCTTCAATTTTATATCCACGCAAAAATAATAAAATAGAACTTGATACTCCAATTATATATGAAACAAATGATATATTTTTATTTATACACATTATTATAATAAAAAGAACAAAAAATTAATCTTATTCTTTTATGAAAGATTACAAGTTTATAACTCATTCTCTCCATTTTCCTCCATTAAGATTTGAATATTCCTCTCAAAATTCCTCCAAGTATCATAAATCTCTTCGCGAAATGTAAGATTACAGTAATGTTTCTTTTTGCATGATTTATCCAAGCAAAACAATCCTTTTTTACAACTTCGTTGTTTGCTATCAATGATTTCGGAATGTCGCAACACATCAAAATTATCATTATAAAACTTCTTTGCAGTTTTTCGCAATCCAATATCATTAACATAATGTTCCAGTTTACAACTTTCGCTGTCACAGGTGCAAGAATGAAAACAATATTTCTTTCTAAATGGCATTTTTTTAAATTTTTTTTATAAAAATAATAAATCAGTTTTTTATTTATTTTAAATTATTTAAAACACAAATAAATGACAAAAATTAATTTGTCCTTATACTTAAAGAATTTAAGAACCTAGACTGGCAATTCCAAGCATCTCCTCAAGACGCTCAAAATCCTTATCCTCGATGACATTCTTATACTTATCATAAAGATAATCGACGAACTCCTGTTTCGAATGGTGTGTAGTTTTGTTTTTAACAACCTCCACAACCTTCGGAACCTCCTCGACCTTTGGTGAGAATTTTTCGCGTTCCTCCTGAAGAAAGTCTTCCTGTTCACTCTTGTTTAAGGAGATGAAATAGTTCCAACACTTGCGAAAATCATCTCTTGTAGAAGATGAAAAGCCACCATGCTTATAACCACATTCCGGATTACTACAGATAGTTCCAAAGGAGCACTTTAAAAATCTCCCATTAGCATTCTCCAATTCGATTTTATAATTCTTTCTATAAATTTTATTTAACTCGATGAATTTTTCCCTCATAACGAAGGGCATTCGATGACTTTTGGCACAGTCACGACTATTACAGTCCATTGCATGCACACAATAATTCGCTTTGTCATATGACATTTTTCAACTAGTTAAAGATGTTAACAACTTATTAAAAATACATATTCATTTTTTTTCTGTATTTAATAAAAATAAATACATATTTATATTAGAATAAGTTTATGGAAATTTTAGAATTTATTTTATTATTATTTGCGTTTCTATTAATATTTATTATAATTTATTTTTTAATGAATAATCAAAATAAAAAACCTGTTTCAAAATCAGGTTGCAATATAATATCATGTGGTGCATTAGACCCTGTAAGTAATCCAGCTTATAATATGCAACAAATTGTAAAACAATCAATTTTATTGGAAGAACACATAACTAATAAAAATAAAAGATGTCGAGATTGTATAACTAAACATTTCTTACATATAATTGGATTAGCTGAAGAAGCTCAAATGCTTGCTACAAATAAATCATATAAATATCCGTTGATAGATGAAAGTGTTCAAGTATATAATCAATTATTTAATACTTGGATTAAAAATAAAGATGATGATGTTACAAATTTAAATGTAAGTAATGAATTAAGAATTCACCGTAAAAAATTAATAGCAATTTATTTCTTTAATGATAAATATGATTTAAATAATTTTTCAACATCTTCATCAGGCTAAAATAAAAGGATTTTTTCCATTATCATCTTTAATAACTTCATTTATTTTTTCATATGCATTTTTATGAGCTTCATAATGATGTGTATGTATTTGAGATTTAAATGATATATTTGGTATTGCTAATGGCATTGTAGTAACAATTGAATTTAAAGATTGAAATAATAAAACATCCGCTAATTTTAAATAATTGCAATTTGAAAAATTAAATTTTCCACTAGTTTTATCCAAATATAAATCTAATAATTTTTTAGCACCTTCTCTGCTACATAAATAAAAACCTGCAGAAGGAGTTATAGGATTATATCTAATAAAAAGATTTTTATTTTTATAAAAATTATTATAAAAGAATTCAGTATGACCGGAACTGATAACCATCATTTGTATAATATCAACTTCTTTAGTAATTGATGAAATTAATTTATAAAAATTAACTTTAAATGGAAATTGAATATCATCTTCACAAACCACAAAATAATTTTTACCAGAATTATAACCAGCTTGAATTGCTTTTAAATGTGAACAAATAACAGCATATTCTATTGGACAATCTTGACAACCTCGTTCATAACATTCTTTATATCCACAAAAATAAGGAGCTTTATCAATAAGAATTTCATTAAAATCATTGGGAGTGTATGCACTAATTCTAAAATTATTTATTTTTAATTTATCAAATTGTTCTTCCATAAATTTTCGTCTGTCAACTGCTTTATCTAAATTAATCCAATAAAAATCAATAATATCACTATTGTCATCAAAAGGATAATATTCAGATATAAAGGGATGTGTTAATTGATTATCCTTAATAATACTTTTAATTTTATCAATGGAACATTTATGAATAAAATAATGGTGATGATGAATTTCAGATATAAATTGAAGAGTTGGAAAACAGAATGGAAATGTAGATGTATAAGTATTAACATTCATATATAAAAGAAAATCTGCTTGTTTTATACAATTAATATTAGCTAAATCATATTTATTTGTTTCTTTATTTATACATATATTTAATAATTTTTCTGCACCTTTTCTACTAATTAAATACATACCAGTTGAAAATAAACGTTTACTTGGATCAAAAATAGTAAATAAAGCATTTTTATTTTTATATAAATCATATAAATAATCATTTCCTTCACAATCTAAAACCATCATTTGAATTATATCAATTTCATCAGGTAATATAGAAATCATTTTATTAAAATCAATTTTAAAAGGAAAATAAATATCATCTTCACAAACAACAAAATAATTATCACCTGATTTATAGCCTTCTTTAATTGCATCTAAATGAGAACAAATACAAGAATATTCAAATTTACAATCATTACAATTATTATTAAGACAACAAGAATTACCACAAAAAAAAGGTGGTTTATCTTCGAGAACTTCTGGTAATTTTTCAGGTGTAATTGCACTAATTCTCAAATTTGGTGTTTGAGTAAATTCAAATTGTTTTTCCATAAATTTCTTTCTATCAACTGATTTATCAATATTAATCCAAAAAAATTTAATATTCATAATATAAAAATAATTAATTATCTTTTAAATACTTAAACATATAAATTGCTACAAGAGCCCATTCCGCATCCACCACCACTCATTCGTTTGCTTTTCTTTGAACCTTTGCGAGAACTTTTACGAGAACCCTTTGATTTTTTGGCAGATTTAGGTTTTTTGGCAGCTTTGGGTTTTTTGGCTTTTTTGGTTTTCTTGGTTTTCTTTACACGAGCTTTTTCAGCAGCCTTGGCACGTTTAGCTTTCATGGCTTCTTTTTTCTTCATCATTTTTTCCTTTTCCATATCCTTTTTGGCATTCATTACGGCAGCGACAGAAGGAGGTAAATCCTCACTAACTACTTTAACCTTATTTTTTACTTCAATTTTAGTTCCTTCCTTATTAACAATTAAAGGAGTTCTTAAAACTTCTAAAACAGCCTTGTAACGATAAATTTCGCGTTTGCTTCCACGAGTAGTTTTACGGATATAGACAGTTAATTCACGAGTGCCTTTGGAAGCTTTTTGGAATAATCGTCGAGCAGCCTTTTTAGCAGCACTTGAGGGAGTTTTAGAGATATAACGACCCTTGGTTTTGCGACTAGAAGTATCATATAAGCCATATGAATCATAACCCTCACGAACTTTTTTAGCACCACCAGCAAACATATCTTGGAAACCTCCTACAACCATAGGTTCAGTATTATCATCAAATTCTTTTCCATATTTTCCTCCAGTTACTACTTCTTCACCTTCCATTTATATATTTTAATTCTATATATACAAAATATTTATTTTTTTATTAATTCATAAAATTTTTTTACTTTGTTGTTTTTCATAAAAGAATTTTTACTTAAATTTACTATTTTAATATTATTTATATTGGTTGCTCTAGATAAAGCAGTATATAATTGACCTGATATAAATATATCATCTCCCAAATCTATTTCAAGATAATCAATAGAAGAACCTTGAGATTTATGAATAGACATTGCATAAGCCAATTTTAAAGGCATAAACGAAATTATTTTATTTTTATTATTTTGATTAATATCACTATAATATTCAATTGAATGTAAATTATCATTAATATCACGAATAATAACTTCTTTTTCTTTTAATGCACATACAATTCCACGAGTTCCATTATATAATTTATTAGTAATTGAAATATTTCGAATTACCATTATTTGAGCACCAATAGTTAAAGTTATATCATAATTATCAACTTTTTCACCTTTATTTGAAATTGCTTTATAACTTTTAATTTCACCATTATTTTTTTTAACTAAACGCATAAATTCATTATTATTAATTTTATCAACATTAACATTAATAGGATACAGTTTAGTTGGTTTTACATCTTTATTTTTAAATGAAGTTGTTTTAAGACTTTTTAAAATTTCAATTGTTTCATCAGATGGTTTATCATTTCTAATTTCTTCAAGTATTAATTGAAGTTTATTATCATCTTTTTGTCTAATTAATTCAGTTAAAATAACAGATTTTAAGAATAATTGTTCCCATAATGGAGACATAAAACAATAATCACCATTAATAGGTGGTAATTGATAAAAATCACCGATTAAAATCACTTGAATTCCACCAAAAGGTAAATCATTATTTTTAATTTTCATAAGAATTTTACTAATTAATTCAAATAATTCCTCATCCATCATTGATATTTCATCAATAATAATAACATCAAGATTTTTAATTTTATTTAAACTTGTTTTAAATTTACAAATATTCTTATAAATTTCTTCAAAATTGCGTGATATTCCTAAATATAGATATGAATGTATTGTTTGACCATTAATAAGAACAGCAGCACAACCAGTAAGAGCAGTAATAGCAACTTCTTTATCAATACCTTTTAAATAATCAATAATAGCTTTAACAGTAAATGATTTACCAGTTCCAGCAGAACCAGTTAAAAATAAATTATAACCTCTTTTAATAATTGAAAGAGCTTCTAATTGACGTTCATTCATTTTTATAATTAGTTTATTAAAAAACATTCATTTTTTAAATATAAAAAAATGATTAAAATATATAATTAATTATTAATTTAATGACAAAAATGATTAATATTCTAATTAATAGCTCTAAACCAATTATTTTAATAGATCAAAGTTATTATGTATTTAATCGTTATTATGCAACATGTAATTGGTATAGTCATCAAAAAGATAAAAATACAGATTTTGAAAATATTGAAAATAATACAGATTTTATAATGGCATTTTTTCGTCATTTTGAAAATGATATAAATAAAATAATAAAAAAATATAAAACAGTAAAATCAAATATAATTTTCTGTTGTGATTGTGTAAGATGTGAGATTTGGCGAAATGTAATTTATAATGAATATAAATCAACTAGAATAAAAAAAGAAAATTTTGATGGAAATATCTTTAATTTATTTAAAAATTATATTTCAAATAATGATTTTAATTATTGTGAAAGTAATAATTTAGAAGCAGATGATATTACTTATATTATTCAAAAAAAAATAAAAGAAGAATTTAGAAATTATTCAATAGTTATTATTACAAATGATAATGATTATTTACAAATGTATGATAATAATACTACAATTATAAATATGCAATTTAAAGATATTAGTTTAAGAATTAAAACAAATCCAATGATAGAATTAGAATTTAAAATAATTTATGGAGATAAAAGTGATAATATACCAAAAATTCATACAGGATTAAAAAAAAATGATGCATTTAAATTAGCGAATATGAATAAAGAGGATAGAAACAGATATTTAAATGAACATAATTTAATGGAAAAATATTTATTAAATAAAAAATTGGTGGATTTAACAGAAATTCCTGAAAAGTTAATAAATGATTTTAATAGTAAATATAATATAATTAAAAGATAATGTCGGCTATAGTTATATTAGAGGAAATAATTAATTTTACAATTAGAGTATTTTCTTTTTGGTTTACATTTAATATTTATATATTTATCCAATTTGTTTTTAATTCAATAGGAATTTTTGGAATATTATTTGATTTTCAATTTTTTGGTTCAGATATTATTCGTATTATAATGATGTTTTTATTATTATTAGCAACTTTATATTTATGTTTTGTTAGTTGTTTATTATTTTGGATATTTGTATTTTGGATGATAATCAAAATATTTGTTCCTTTTATTATATTAGTTCCTATACCAATTATGCCTTTTATTCTTCCAATTCCATTAAAAAATATATTATTAGAAGTAGTTCCACCGTTTAAATTATTAACTAAACGGGGAATATTACCATTAGTTTATAAAATAGTATTTTTATTTTTATTTTCGGAAAAAACAATTAGAGATAAATTTGCAAATACAATTGGTGATGTATATGGATTTTTATTTTTAGAAATTAAAAATTCAATTGGTGATTTTTTAAATTTAATTGGTGTAAAACAACCAGAAAAACCTGAACCTTCAGAAAATGAAAATCATAAAATACGAACAGTTGATGATGGAACTAATAATGAGGCTTTAGCTAAAAAAGAATTGGAAAATAATAATAAAGCATTAGAATTGATTGATGAAGAATATGAAATATGTATGAGATCTAAACAATCATTAAAAACACCTCATACTACTGTAATATCAGAATTACAAGGTATGGGAAATTATGGAGAATGTTATAGTCGTAGTGCTGGAGCATATATTGAAAATATAAAATAAATTATATAAAATAAAATGGATCCAATAGAATTTTTAATTTTAATAACAGTTGCAATTACTATATTTGAATTAGGAGTTGTATGTCATTCAATATTAGATTTCTTTTTTTTAACTCCTATATTTGGACCTGAAGGTATTTTTGTACCAACTGAATGGTCAGGATTTATAATTGGAACTTTAAATCAAATTGCAGCGACAATAATACCATTTTATATATTAATATTACTATTTTATGTTATAATGTATATATTATATTTGATAATAATAAATATAATACCAGAAACAGGACCTAAAAGTTTTTTTATACCAATTCGCGAAATATTATTAAAAATACCACCTTTTCCAGCATTAATTAAATATGGTGTATTTAAATTAATGGATGATTTAGTTTATTCATTAGGTTTTACAAATATAGTTAAAATGATGATGAATATAATAGCATCTGTATTTAATTTTTCAAGAGATAATATAAAAAGAATATTAATTTTTTTACTTCCTGATTATGAACAAAATATAAATGAATATGATTATAAAATGCAAAAAGAGGAAGCTGAAAAAGAAGTTAAAGAAGAAGTTAAAAATGAACTTCATGAACAAATAGATGAAGAGAAAAATATTTGTCAATCTAATAATACAAATATAACAACACCAGATATTAGTTTAACAGAAATGGTAAATGATAATATGACAGATATATATAATACAGTTGATTGTGAACAAAAAGCAATGGGTAATTATATTAGGTCAAATAAATAAATTTATCTTATTATAGAAATATGATAAATATAAAAGGAATAATTGATGATATTTTTATTATCATTTCAAAAAAACAAACTTTATTTGAGTTTTTATTAAATCTTTCATTTGTTTTAATAATATTTGCAATAATTATAATTTTTTATTGGGATAGTATTAATCGTTCAATAATTCATAATTCACGTTGTAAAGTAAGTATAGATAATACAGATGCAACTTATAATCTTAATGTATTAAATGAAAATAATAATAAATTATATAATATTAGTTATGATAATACTGAAGAACATAATGTTAAAATAGAATGTTCTTGTGCAGAAGGGGACCAAATTAATAAATTTTCAATACCATATTATAATAGTAAAGATAATAAAGTGGAACAATTATCAAAATACTGTTATTGTGAAAATAATTATAGTTATTCTGATGATAAATTAGATAAATTTAAATTAGATGGTGATGGATTTATGGTAGACTATTATGGTGATTTATTTAAATCATATTCAAGTGGTGTATTAATAGATAATAAATTAGAATTTCCATCACAATAATTATTTATATATAAAAGATTTATTTAAAATAGTTGTCAAATTAGATATTTCATCAGTATCTAGTTTAGGATAAGTAATAATAAATTCTAAAATAAGATTACCTTTTTTATCAGTATTCATAATAGGAAGTCCACGATTTTTAATGATATATTGTTTATTTGGATTAATGATGCCAAATTGATTAATATTAATTTTAATAGTATCATCAAAATATGGAATTGATATATCTTTACCCAAAATACTTTCAGTTAAAGTAATATTAATTTTATGTAAAAGATCATTGCCTTTTCTTGTAAATAATTGATGGTCTTGAATTTTAAGTTCTAAAATTAAATTACCTGCCATTTGATTATTTTTCTTTGGTTGTTCACCGAAATTATTAAAAACTGTTTTCATTCCATCTTCAAATCCTTTTGGAATTGTTAAATTGCAAACATTTTCAACTTCATATTTTCCATCACCTTTGCAATCATTACAATTTTTATTAGATTTTATATAAACACCCGAACCTTGGCAATTGTTACAAGGTTGAGATAGAATTTGTGTAAAAGGTCCCATTTGAACAATATGTTGTCTCATACCATTTCCATTACAAACTTCACAAGTTTTAAAACATTTTTTACAATAATGAGTAATTTTAAGAGTAAGATTTTTATTGATACCAAAATAAACATCATCTAAAGTAACATTAAAACCTCTTAAAATATCACTACATCTGTTATCATTATTTCGTTGACCTCTGCCTTGTCTACCAAAACCACTAAAAAAGGGGTCACCACTAAACATATGTTGAAACATTTCATGAATATCAGTATGATTAGGTGCATCATTGCCATTACCATTAAAATTTTCATCACCTAAATGGTCATATTTACGTTTTTGTTCATCATCACTTAAAATAGAATAAGCATTAGAAATTTCTTTAAATTTAGCATCAGCATCAGGATTATTAGGATTTTTATCAGGATGATATTGAAAAGCAAGTTTTTTATAAGCTTTTTTAATATCATCTTGAGATGCATCTTGAGAAACACCTAATTGTTCATATAATTTATATGTCATTTTAATATAAACAATAAAAATAAGTTTTAAATAGATATTTTATTAATTAAACTTTTAATTCTAGTTTCTAATATAAAATTAAATTTATCTTTTGTAATATCATCTTTATCTTCATCAATTCTGTCAAAAAAAGAATTAATAAAATCTGGTAAATCTTTATTTTTTAAATTTAAATATTCATCATTATTTTTATTAAATAATAATGCATTTTTTAAACATTCCATCAATAATAATGATAATATTAATTATATAAATATTTAAATAAAAATAAATTAATATCCACCTCTTAATCTTAAAACC
>JACCDO010512636.1_pt1 | contig 12926 bp, 15 predicted proteins | sample 7446101 | NCBI WGS metagenome assembly JACCDO01 (sample SAMN15323440, study PRJNA562643) | freshwater metagenome | isolation source: river surface water | place: USA:Blue River Watershed | collected 2017-08-16
CAACAACATAACGGACGACCTGACGTGTACACACTCACTCGCCGGCTCACTCACCTACTCACTCACCTACTCACTCACCTACTCACTCACCTACTCACTCACCTACTCACTCACTCACTCACTAGGTGTGCTGCCTCAAGCAGGCCTCGACGAGCTAGATGAGTTCCTGCTCAAGAAAATTGGGATGATTTCACACTGCGGCTTCGAGCAGAACATGCGCATCGTCGCCAACAACATAACGGACGAACTGATGTGTACTCACTCACTCACCGGCTTACTCACCTACTCACTCACCTACTCACTCACCTACTCACTCACTCACTCACTCACTCACTCACTCACTCACCTACTCACTCACCTACTCACTCACTCACTTACTCACTCACTTACTCACTCACTCACTCACTCACTCACTCACGTAGGTGCAATGCGCGTCCACCTAATGAACGAGTCGGAGATGAATATTTTCTGCCCGCAAGACGTCAAAGCTTGGGACGAAAACTGCCACGAAGTTGAATTCATGAACTTTACGGTTACTCACTCACTTACTCACCTACTCACTGGCTTACTCACTCACCGGCTTACTCACTCACCTACTCACTCACTCACCTACTCATTCACCTACTCATTTACCTACTCACTCACCTACTCACTCACTTACTCACTCACTCACTCACTCACCTACTCACTCACCTACTCACTCCCCTACTCCCTCCCTCCCCTCACTTCCTCACCTACTCACTCACTCACTCTTCTAGGCGATTAGTGAGACGAATGAGTTGGGTGTGTTGAACGCGCTGCGGACGAGCATCAAAAGCTTGTTGAGCGCGTACCCGACGAGTGCGGAGGAGGACCGGCGCATTCTGGCGAGTCAGGAAATGGGGCCGATCCGCGTCAGCGCCGTTACCGTGCGGTTACACGAGAAGGACCTGCTTATGAGTGCTTTGACCCACCTCGAGAGCTACGAGGACCGGGTCCGTGCTGGAACGGTACCATTTCAATTAGATTTGAAAATTCAAGAACGTAGTGAAGTGCGTAGGCGCGAAGCGGCGCATCAGAAATTTCTGGAGGAAATCAGAATTCGGTTAGAGCAGAAAGTAGCCGTTGCAACCGTGGCTGTGGAAATGGGTCCGGAACTACCGAAACAAAACTTGACAGTGGAGGAAGGTCAAGATATCAAGGAGGTGGTGCGATTGTTCTGCGTCAAACATGGGATTAGCATGAGTAACGCGGCGATGTTGGAGCAAGCGGCACGTGCAAGAGTCGTTAATCCCCCTTTATTATCCCTATTTATGGGTGTGGTTACACCACTCGGTCAACGGAAAATCTTGGCAATCCCGGTACCTTACTCACTCACTCACTCACTCTTACTTACTCACTCACTCTTACTCACTCACTCAGGAGGGAGCCAATGCAACCGTTGAAACCAACGTGTTCTGCGCCAAGTACAACATCACTTCCAGAGAGGACTGCGCTGCGCTGCAAGAGCGAGTAGAGGCGCGACTCAACACCAGCCACGTGTACCACCGCCGCGTTGTACTTAGTGTTCCTATTGACGCGTTAGATGGGCGCAAATTGTATCTGATAATCCGCGAAGGAGAGCAGCACGACGTGTGGCAGCATGTCACCGACTTCTTTACTCTTTACTACTTGCCTCTTGACACCGTGCCAGGCATGGTGCAAGAGGTCAATAGACGACTACCCGGTACCTTACTCACTCACTCACTCACTCACTCACTCACTCTTACTCACTCACTCACTCAGGTACGGTGCTAGCGATACCGGTGAGCTTGCAGGCAGCTGGACAACGTGGTGTGTCACTCGTCCTGGCTGCTAACGACAATATCACCAACGTGGTGGAGGGATTTATCGGGCACTACGGCCTCGACCGCGGTCTCAAGGTGGAACTCATGAAAAGGGCCTTGTACGGCATGGCGCCCGGCAGTTACTTAGTGTAAAAATACAGAGAAATTCATTGTTTTGTAATGTAACTAATACGGTGACAGCGGTTACTACTCACTCACTCACCTACTCACCTACTCACTCACCTCCTCACTCACCTACTCACTCACCCACCTACTCACTCACCTACTCACTCACACCGCGGTATGCTATGCGGGAAGAGGCGTCTCCCCCTTCAAGTAGCCAATAACGGCATTCCAAGGACGAAATTTCCTAAAATCTGACAAAATTTGCGGTTCGACGATCCAGTTGAAGTTGGGAGTCAGCTGAGGCGCGATGGTGATGTTGTCCACACCACCCACCAAGCTGGACAAAGGGAAGTACACCGTGCCTGCGTGAGTGAGTAAGTAAGTAAGTGAGTGAGTGAGTGAGTGAGTGAGTGAGTAAGTAAGTAAGTGAGTGAGTGAGTGAGTAAGTAAGTGAGTAAGTAAGTAAGTGAGTAGATGAGTGAGTACCTTTGGTATTGGCGAGTGCCGGCCATAAGCAGAACGAGCTGGCGGAGCAGACCGTGACGTTAGCCAGCGCAAGTCGGCTGTAGTCCAGGAAGAGGTCGTCGCCTCGCTTCACGGCAATTATTGAGCGCGGAAACTCCTTCTTTAGGTGCTCAAATAACTCCTTCAAGATCACGTGACACCTAGGCGAGAGTGAGTGAGTGAGTGAGTGAGTGAGTAAGTGAGTGAGTGAGTGAGTGAGTAACCTACTAGTATATACATGGTGCGACGCTCTTGATGGATGATCAGAAAGCACGTAGATATAACGGGATTCAGGAGGAATTATTGTTTTATTGAACGCAAAAAATGGCAAGATGCCATACATATAGCTGAAGCCTATGTTGTCGCCACACCTGTACTGAATGGCCACATCGGGAATTAGCGGCAAGATGGTGCCCTAGGAGAGAGAGTGAGTGAGTGAGTAAGCAAGTGAGTGAGTGAGTAGGTGAGTGAGTGAGTGAGTGAGTGAGTGAGTAGGTGAGTGAGTGAACCTCAGGAGCTGTCGAGAAGGTAGGGGCTATGGAAACACTGTCGTCTTTACTGTTTTTCGCGTGGTTGTAGTAAGAGACGATGGCTTCACGCATCAACGACGAGATTGTGTTGACAGACTTGATCCACGGCGCGTTGCGATCACCCCAGCAGTACCTGGTGCATTGACATTTGGAATTGATGTTTTTAACTGCATCCTCATGACCCACCGGATTGGGGTGTACGATTACATCTGGCAATGCATTCAGGAATAAATGAAGTTTCTTTTGTTGATGTTCTCTGTATTAGTGAGTTAGTAAGAAGTTTAGCAATTAACGAGTGAATGATTACCTATCGTGTTCAGTGTGATTGGGATTGATAGAGGAGCTATGAGCATCATCGACTAGGTGCCACTGTTTGTTCATCGCCAAGAAATGCATACCACTTTGCTCTGCACATGCCACCTCATTGAAATAATTACCTAATTTGTTTCCTAACTCAACAGATACGACACACATGGGGTACACCAGCACCTGGTGTTCACCCAGATATTTCTTCCATTGACCTGTCAGGGATAAGAATGAGCGAATGACGGAGTGAATGAGTCTGTGAGAAGAACATACCACTTAAATAAGCTTGCTTCGTACCAGAATGCCCATGGTAACAAAATTTCACATCTGTCGAACTAGATACTTCATACTGTGCACTGTGCAGGAACGAGTCAACCTTGTCTATTGCCTCGCTGTGACACCCCACAATGACAAGCAAACTCAAGCACACCAGGGGAAAAAGCATCGTCTCTTTTTTCTATTTTGAAAGTCGAAGGCCTCTTTTTTGAACTGCTTTCCACACCCTCGTTGTTTTTAGTGGCGTAACAAATTTGATGTTGCAATACGCTGTAAAAGTATTCTTCCTTGCTCGCTTCGTAACTAAATTACCTCCAATTGGTCTCCTTTCTCTTCTTTCTTCTTGATTTTGCGGGCGGTCCTCAAGCTGTCAAATCCTAAGACGCACCTTGAACAGAAGAGAAGGAGGAAGAAGGAAGCCATGATTCTCGCGTTTGCCTGGTTTCTTCTGCTTGTCGGAGCTACTCATGCCTTCCAATTCACACATAGAAATGCCCTCAATCAACCTCGAAGTCATTACTTTCCAAGTAAATTATCAAATAATCAACGTGGAAGAGTACAGACGCAGTTGCACGCGGATGTGCTAGACAAGACAGAGCCTTTCGACCCCAATATGTTGACTGTGGAGTTAAATGATGAGTTAAAAAGCGCATTTATGTCATATGCCATGTCTACCATATTAGGAAGAGCATTACCAGATATAAGAGATGGAATGAAGCCTGTTCATCGACGTGTGTTATATGCAATGCAAGCTTTGAATTTATCACCAGATTCAGGTTATAGAAAGTGTGCAAGAGTTGTTGGTGAAGTTTTGGGTAAGTTTCATCCTCACGGTGATAACTCTGTATACGATGCACTAGTAAGAATGGCACAAGGTAATCATTTATTTCATTTACTTCATGACTCTATTACTCACTTATTCACCAAGACTTTGTAACATTACATCCACTTGTTAATGGCCATGGCAATTTCGGATCGGTTGATGATGATCCACCTGCCGCCATGCGCTACACAGAAGCAAAGCTATCTAGTCTTGCATATGATGCATTATTATCTGAAATAAAAGAAGATACCGTTGATTTCGTACCAAATTTTGATGGAAATGAGATGGAACCAGCGGTTTTGCCTGCCAAGTTGCCCATGTTACTAGTCAACGGTGCGTCAGGGATAGCAGTGGGCATGGCAACCAACATCCCACCACATAATCTCGGTGAATTATGCGATGGTTTAGTTGCTCTTATAGCTAATCCCTCATTATCCGATGAAGAACTATTCAAGTTGATCCCCGCACCCGACTTCCCAACGGGCGGCAAGATTATGGGACTTGGTGAAGCAGTCAAGCTATACACCACATCGCGTGGCAGTATTGTCTTGAGGGCCAAGACCAGCATCGAGACCATTAGTCAGACCAACAAGGGTGTAACCCGCACTAAGAATGCTATTATTATCACGGAATTGCCATATTTAACAAACAAAGCAGCATTACTCGAGAAAATCGCTGACTTGGTGAATGACAAGAAACTTGACGGTATCTCCGACCTGCGCGATGAGTCCGACCGCGACGGCATCCGCGTTGTGGTGGAGCTCAAGAAAGACGCCGTTCCAAGTGTAGTTTTAAACAATTTATACAAGAAAACACCGTTACAAAGTGTTTTTAGTGGCAATATGCTTGCTCTCGTCGACGAGGGCAAGCAGCCGCAGCGCATCGGGTTGAAGCAAGCACTCAAGTACTTCATACAATTTCGCTTCAATACTATACGACGTCGCACAGCTTATCAACTAGCCAAAGTAACTGCGCGTGACCACATCGTGCAAGGACTTCTTATCGCGCTTGAACGCATTGATGAAATCGTGGCGTTAATACGCAGTAATGACGCTGCCGATGGGAAAAGCATCTTGATGTCGGATAGCTTCAAGCTGAGTAATGAGCAAGCAGAGGCAATTCTCTCCCTTCGTCTGCGACAGTTGAGTACCATGGAAGGAACTAAGCTGCGTAACGAGCACCAAGACCTGGAGCAAGAGATCACTCGGTTAACGAATATCATGTCGACTGACAGCACCGTGTATGACATCATGCGCGATGAGACAGTGGAGCTAAAGCGCAAGCACGGAGTGCCTCGTAAGAGTATTATTTGGGGTGAAGAAGCGCCTTTGTCAGACATGGACTTGACTGCCAACGATAGATCCGTTATCATCATCACCACGAGTGGGTACATCAAACGCATCCCATTAGATGAGTACAAGTCCCAAGTAAGAGGTGGTAAAGGGAAAATAAGTGCCAAGTTGAACAACGAGGAGGACACGGTGATGCAGTTCTTCTCTTGCAACGACCACGATTCGATCTTGTTCATTAGCGAGCGAGGCGTGGCCTATAGCATCAACGCTTTCCAAATACCAAAATGTTCACGTTACGCGAAGGGTGTGCCAGTCCCGCAGATCCTGCCTATCAGCAGCGAAGACAAGGTCACCTCGGTGATTCCCATCGATGATTTCCAAGGTGAGTTAGTCTTGTTAACTACCAACGGATACATCAAGAGAACTCCATTGAAGGCATTTGCAAGTGTAAGTGCAAGGGGATTAATAATAATTTCGTTGGAAGACAAGGATTCGTTGCGATGGGCGCGGGTGTGCAAGCCAACCGACCAACTGATTATATCTACCCGTGATGGTTTTGCATCGCGATATTGCGCAGGTGACCTCAAGGTAACAGGTCGGTTAGCTAGAGGCGCATCCGCACTGCGACTGCGTGAAGGTGATCAGATGGCGGACATGGACATCATCTCTGTGGACCGACACAACAGTAGCTCCTTTTTATTCGCTGTAACAGCAAAAGGATATGGAAAACGTATAGAAATTGATGATTTCCGCACCCAGAAAAGAAACGGAAAAGGTACTCACTGTCACTCACCTACTTACTCACTCACTCACCTAACCACCTACTCACTCACTCAGGGATGACCGCCATCAAGTTCAAGACGCGAGCAGGCGGCGGAGGTAGCGACGGTCGCGCTGCAGGGAAAAGCTCGGATGACTATGATTCCTTGAGCTGTTTACGGGTGTGTAACACTGGCGATGACATCGTCATTAGCACGGAGAAAGGGACGGTTATCAGGCAGCGACTCGACGACTTGTCGGTGCAGTCCAGGAGAGGAACGGGTGTGTTGATACAGAAAATTGAAGAAGGTGATAAAATTATGCTCGTAGACATAATCCCTGCAGCCGCGGTGAAAACAGCCGTTGAAGCAGGAAGTGATGTAAAGTCTGCAGACGTTGAGATGACGGAGGTGTAGATGTATTCATATTGTAAGTAATTTAATTAGTCTTCGATACTTAACTCTAGCTCGGTTACTTGCTTATGCAGCATTTGTTTGAACTTTTCTTGGTCTTCCAACGGGATCTTAGTCACGATGTAATCCCTCAATTCCCTCGATCGCCGCTCTCTGTGATGCGCAACAAACAGCTCCGCGCTGCCGTAGTAATCGCCTTTGTTGCCACTCTGCGGACACGCCTTCACATGGGAGTGGCACTCGTCGCTGCCCTTATACCCAGCTAAACACCAGCCACAAAAGTATGAATTACAGTTGCATTTGACAGCAAAACAACCGTCAAAATCCAGCACGGCGGTCTTGCAGCTGGGACAATGCAGTGTTAGGATGTTCTCCGCCACATGCAAGTAGTGGTTCTCCAGCAGCTTCTCACTAGTTGTAGTCAGCATGATTGCCTTCTGCAGCTTGGCTATTCGCCGATTATAAATAACGGATACTTTCTCTACCTCGGCCTCGATCAAGGCGGTTTTGTACAGGAGAAATGCAGCTTCAGACGCATGTGACGCCACCTGCGCGTCGCTGTAGTTGGAGTTGGCGTCGTTGCAGATGCCGCAAATAATTTTACAATTGTTACTGATAAAAGTGTGGCGATAGTCGATGGCTGCCTGGTGCTGCACCGTGTTGGAGAAGCAGTCGTTGCAGCGGTAATGGGCCTTTGGTGGGTCAACGGCGTGGCACATAATCCCGTCACGCAACGGGTACTCGAGCCAGCAGATGCTGCAACACTTCTTGCTCGCTTTGATTTCTTCTTGTAAACTAGAAGCCGCAGTGCGTGCATTGGACTCTGCGAGCAGTGACAACAGCATCTCTTCCGAGCTACTCGGTGCCACGCCGTAACGGCTAGTCAAGCCGTCCATTATCCCAGTTATAGCCGAGAATGTGAGCGAAGCATCGCTAGCACAGCGCGCTATCAGGTCGTTGAACTCGCTAATGCAGCCCGAAGCCCAGACACCTGCTCGGCTATCGGGTGTGTCTGCGGCGGCGTCACCGGGAAATATTAGCTCACGCAAGAAATATCCGAAAGTTTGCACGTCACTAGTGCACCCTTCAGCTGTCCACTGCGTTGCCAAGCCGAAATTGATTACTTTTGGGGTGAGATCCGTAGTCAACACCACGTTGGACGTGTTGATGCTGCCGTGACACAGGTTGCTACCGTGCAGGTACTGCAACACTTCTGCCACCTGGCTAGCGATGGTAACCCTCTTCGCACATGTCAGAAGCTTGGCAGTGCCGTCATTGCGTAGCATGCTGTCCAACCCTCTATTGGCTGCGTAGGGGAACACGATGTAACAAGGAGAGCCGACTGCTTCTGCTTGACTGTGTCCCAAGACGGGGATGAGGTGAGGGTGCTGCAGAGCGGTCAATACTTTGACTTCATTGAGGTAGCTAGCGACGTCTGTCACCACCTTAATAGCTACAGCTTGCACCTCGCTACTTACACTTACGAGACCTTTGTAGAATGCGCGCTCACTTATCTTGTTATCCGCGTGGAAGCCGTTGCTCCAACGACGTACTAAGTGGACAGGAATACTCCCTCCTTCTCTCTTCTTAAACGCTTCCACATAACCTCTCTCTTCCGCCTCTACCTCCTCCCTTAACCGCGTCCTCAACAGCTCTCGTTGCTCCACTTCTGACGCCGTGTGCTCTACAAGTCGTGACTTGAACGTCTCACTTATCGCCTTAATCTCATTCCTAGCTTCAACATGCAGCTTGGGGTTGCTCTTTAACTCGTTGATGAAGAGTTCTAACGACGTCTTGTGGTACAGCTGCAGCTGCAGTGGAGTGCAGCCATTCTTATCGATTTCAAACGCAATATCTTCGCCATAAACAGTCAGCAAGTACTGCGCGTGAGGAAACTTGCCAAAGAAGCATGCGGTGTGTAACGGGCTTCGACCTTGGTTGTCCTCACAGAAGATATCAACTTCATCGATATCCGCGACAGCTATAAGCAAGGTGAGTATCTCCATGTGAATAGACAAGCACATCTGCACCGCGTGATGCAAAACTGACTGACCAGAGGGTAGTCGCGCTTTTATTTCACTAGGATTCTTCGTTAGCCGTTGGCGAATGCCGTTGACATCGTACTTGTCTATTAAGTCGAAGATGCTATCATTGGGATTCTCCTTGAACTCCCTGGGTTTGATGGTCGTGTGAATCACGTCCCGTTCCACTCCGTCATTCCATATCCCTTCGGAGATCTCGCCTGTTGTTTTCTTATAAATTCCATAACCATGTCTATTGTTGGTCTCCCATCCGCCTTAAATGAGTGAGTAAGTAAGTGAGTAAGTGAGTAAGTGAATGAGTCTACCAGAATACGTATGTCCTTCCGGCCACGTGTAAATACCGTTGCCACCACCACGAAGGGAATCTTTCCATGAACCAGTGTAGTGTGCTCCACTTGGGTAAGTCATAGTGCCAAAACCTGTCTGTTTTCCTTCTACCCATGTTCCTGAATACGTTCTTAGATCGCCCCAAACATAATAACCATATCCATTACGATTGGCATTGACCCAGGAGCCAACGTATTTATCACCTGATGGGTATATCATGGAGCCTTCTCCATGCTGGTTACCTCTAAGCCAGTCACCATCATACTCTTTTCCATCATTCCAATGATATTTCCCTTTGCCATCGCGCAAGTCATTCTTGAATGACCCTTTATACCAGCTGCCGCTTGGATAATACATTTCTCCTTCACCAAATTGCTGGTCATTCACCCAGTTGCCCACATACAACTCACCAGTCTCGAACATATACTTGCCGTATCCGTGCTTTTGATTCTGCTCGTTGCGACTGCCAACATAGTAACTCATCTCTTAATTTTTGTCTCTCTCTTAATGTTTATCTCTCTCTTATATGAATGTTTGTCTCTCTCTTAATGTTTATCTCTCTCTTATATGAATGTTTGTCTCTCTCTTATATGAATGTTTGTCTCTCTCTTATGGACTGTCTTTTCTTTTCTATTTTTTCTTTCTTCCAAAAATTTTCTATAGAATTCCAATGCGACCGGGCCTAGCCTAAAGAAGCCGTTGAGATCGAAGTTTGAAGCTGTGGATAAGACCCTGAGAGTATAAGCTCCAAAGAAAACCAAGTTCAAGGTAGAACTAAGTATTTTCTCTGTCTACTGCCGCTCATTTCTACAGGTGAGAAATCCGTTCGCGCAATAAATCAGCATACCGTCAAGCAGCGGCAACAAGGGAAATAGCAGCAGCAGTTTTGCGCAGGCAACTACACAACTTCGTCAACCACGTAGTTAGTAACAACAACCAGCTACAGCTGGCAGGAATCAGGAAGGAGAAGTGGAACTGAAAATTAAAAACTCAAAAAGTACCAAGTAAAAAAAAAGGGAAATGCTGAGTCTTGGGTGCTCTGATGTGTTTCGCGCACCAGCTGGTCCAGTTATTGGCATTGCAACTGGACCTGGAGGATGCACTGCGTGCACTGTTAGTATTACAAAGAATGAGAAGCGATCCTTCGAGGTGACTACTTGGTCATTGACTAACGGGATGAACAACATAGGAAATCTGGCATTTAACTTACCAGATAGTGAAAGGTAGGCTGATAACTCAATCATATACTCATGTATACTTATTTATTCTCTAACGATAGCAACGAAATCAAGTCTTCTTCAATATTGTGGCATCCATTGGGTGATCGTATCGGCATTACTCTTGGTAACAACTTCTTTATTATTAAAGTAATCTTTGAAGATATTGTAAACAATAAAGAGCTATCGCTGTTGAGTGCAATGCTGCAATCGAGAGAGTACGATGACGACATGCAAAACATCGATAAAATAATTTGTAAAATGAAGATAGTTGAGCGGATAGCAGTGCCTGCACTGTCATCTATCTGCTTATTTGATGTTTGCAAGTATATTTTGATTGGTTCAAACAATGGAAAACTATTCAAGATCGATTGGAATGGAAATTTAGTAGCAGCATACAATATCAATCATCAGTACAGCTTGTATCAGGTAAAGAGTACACTCACTCACTTACTCATGCTTACAGCTCACTCTCTCTCTCGCTTAGGTGTGGACAAGTAGCAATGAGTACAGTTTAATGTATCAAGCAAATCATAAAGAAGAAACCTCGTTCATTAATACATACACCAACGACGAAAGCGCTGCGGATGTCGTCTATATCAAGGAATGGAGTGAGAAGTTGCGGCTGCTGCTGATTCAAGTCTCCGATGGTCACTCACTCACTCACTTACTCACTCACTCACTGACTCACTCACTCATTGATAGGTTCTATTTTATTTTTACATCCAAATAAGACCGGTTTCGCTTGCTCGTCGCGTATCCACACGGTGTTGATAGCGCGAGCGCCACTATCTCGACAGAAGAACCCCAGCAACGCCGTGTATCGCAAGGAACATTTGTACTCAGAGTTGCTAGAGGACTCGGAGCTGAGTAAGCTGTTGAAAACAGCCGGTACGCCCTCCTCAATGCGTCATTCATGCGAAGAAATCGCAGGGAAAGTGGTTGCCATACGCATGATTGACAGCAATGACTACATGAACACGAATGTAATCGTGAGTATCGTCGCCACTAAGCACTTGCCAAGAGTCGGGGAAGACATCGAGGGAAAGGCCGTGGATTGCCTCTCCTTACTCGTGACGCAAGTGAAGAAGGTTGTCAAAGACAGTGTCTCTAACGACACGATGGCGATGTCGCACATGTCTAGTGTGCGCATCACTGACTTGCACGCGATCAGTGGAGCTACTCCCCCACTGAGTGATCCCTACGCCGCAAGAGTGCAGTTTGAGGTGGTGCATGTGGCAAGTCAGCCTCTTCTCGTCCTCTTTAGCTCGGGTTACATCACCTTGCACTCCTTGACAGCCATTCGCACGGTGCTATTCCGCATCGAGCCGTTGATGGTGTCGTCCATGCGCGTAAGTGTCCATGTCGACGTAACGGTCGCTTTAGGGAAATTGGTTTTATTATTTTCAAATAGTCAAGAAGAAAGTGGAGAAACGGAGTCGCAAATACACACGGTTTCTTTGATTGATGTCATCAAGCACCCGCTGCTGTGCCAAGCGGAAGGTAGGACACTCACTCACTTACTCGCTCACTCACTCACTCACCTACTCACTCACTCACTCACTCACTCTTACTCACTCACTCACTCTTACTCACCTACTCCCTCACTACAAGGTATATTGCATGACGTAACGGCAGGCAATCTGCTGGTGCACAGCATGGTTGCATCCGAGCGCAGTCACTTCCTGAAAGCGCCTAGTAAGTTGAGTAGCTTCACCGAAGACGAGCAAGACGGCGAGTCCAGCGCGAGCACCGAAGACCGGTCCAAGAGTGTCGGTACGTTCATCGCGATCCAATTGCCACCGAAATTACAGACAGAATTAATTCGCTTTCACTTGGCAGCAGGTCGAACGGGACCGTTGCAGGCAGGCACCGCGGGGAACAGGTTGATCCAAAGCGGGGTAAGACTCACTCACTGGCTTACTCACTCACCTAACACCTACTCACTCACTCACTCACTCACTCACTCACTCACTCTTACTCCCTATACAGGTGCTAGTTGCGGACAGTTCCAAGCAGTCTACATACAACACAAGTGTCTTCCTGAAGCGTGCCGACAGCAACTTCAACGACGGCCTGCGCGGAGTCGGCTTGGCTTACTTGGCAGTTGTCGTGGGCGGCATCATGGTCCCAAGACAACTGAAAATCAGTGATGAAAGCGGTACGCGTGTCAGTGCCGCTATGGAGAACAGGTGTGGATTGAGTGACTCAATATTTTTATGGGTTTACAACAAGCTGACAAAGCGCTGGCGGAACACGTTTATGGAAGTTGAACCTAGGTAAACCACTCACCTAACCACCTAACTACTCACTCACCTAACTAACACCTACTCACTCACCTAACCACCTAACTACTCACTCACCTAACACCTTACTCACTCACTCACTCACTCACCCAACCAACTACTCACTCACTTACCTAACACCTACGCACTCACCTACTCACTCACCTACTCACTCACCTACTCACTCACTCATTTCACCTACTCACTCCCCTAGTAATAAA
>JACCDO010248875.1_pt1 | contig 12924 bp, 7 predicted proteins | sample 7446101 | NCBI WGS metagenome assembly JACCDO01 (sample SAMN15323440, study PRJNA562643) | freshwater metagenome | isolation source: river surface water | place: USA:Blue River Watershed | collected 2017-08-16
ACCATTTTTCTATTATTGGTGAATGCTTCAGCTACTTTTGCTTCTTCTTTTTCTTCTTCTTCAACATTTTCAAAACCTTCAAAACCAGATTTATTCATAAACACAAGAACCCAAAAATATAAAATAAAAGGTAACAATACTAGGAACCAGGCAATTTCACGATGACCATCTTTACACATTAAGTTAAGAATCCAAGTCCAAAATAATACGTAAATTATCTTGACAATAAATACTAAACCGGTATGTGGAACTGGGGTTGAAAAATTACCTAAAGTATACATATTACTTCTACTACTTAAATTACTTACTACAGTTACTAAAATTCCAATCACTGATAATAGAAAATATATAAATGCGGGGGTGCACAATTCTTTTAACTTTCTTGGAAAAGCCATTTATAAAATATACAAATATAATAATATATTTTATAATATATTTTTTACAATATATTTTTATTAGTTCTTAATTATTAAACAAACACTAAAATTAAAAAATATAAAATAAATGGTAATAATACGAGGAACCATGAAATTTCACGGTGACCATCTTTACACATCAAGTTAAGAATCCATGTCCAGAAGAAAATGTAAATTAACTTAATAACAAATACCAACAAGGTGTTTGGTACAGGTGATGAAAACCCGCCTAAAATATAGACATTTGTATTACCCAAATTAGTTATTAGTGTTACTAAAATTCCAATAATAGATAATATAAAATATATAGATGCTGGTGTACATAATTCCTTTAAACTTTTTGGAAAAGCCATTTTTATAAAATATATAAATATAATAAAAATTTTATAAAAAATAAAAAATAAAAACTACAAATACAAAAATAAATTATAAAGGTTTAACATTCATGTATGGATTTTTTGCGTATTGGTCTGAAAATGGCTGTGGATCAGTTGGTAATGGATATCCTCTTAGAGTATTATACGCACTTCCTAAACCAAATTGTATACTTCTACCACTATTTATCAAGTCCTGACCAATAAAACTAGAACCACCTTTTAATAATTTTTTGTTTTTATTTCTTGAAATTCTATATTTTCGGCTTCGTTTACTTTTGGATTTCATTCTGCGTTTTCCACCTCTCACCAAATATTTTACATTCTCTACCGGAAAAATAGCACCGTCTCTTTCTTGTCCCATTTGTGTTTCTGGGCTAAATGGCGTGTATTTATTCAAAGAAAAAAAGTTACTTTGCCCGTCATTTCCGGCAACACCCGGCCAGGTAGCAATGTTTGCCGTCCATGGACTACCAATAAGTGCTGGTTCACTTCCACCCATTTTCATACCTCCTGTTTGACTACCGCCTAAAAATGACGCACCACAACCACAACTTCCACCACGTTGTGCCGAATGACCACCAAAAAAAGGATTACCGCAACCACATCCTCCTCCAGTCATACGCTTTTTATTTTTTCCAGAACAACCTCGCATATTCCATAGTTTTTGTTGTTTTTGCTGTTTTTGTTTTCTTAATATTTTACGTGTTTTTGTCATTACTTTAATTATATATAAATAACAATATTATATTTTTACACATTTGGACATTTTATAGAACGAACGCATAGATATTATTCAATATCGACGTGGGTCAACATGTGACGACGACAACACATTCGTTTCAATAATAATTCGTCCATAACATCACCTTCCGGAGTTTTTTGTCTAAACTCTTTGGTCAAATACATCACTTTATCTACATCCATATTTTTTTCTAATTTACGTTTTCGGACTTCTTCCACATAGTAACGATACTTGTCTGCCAAAACCATACCGCAGGTGAAACATTTAATTGGAATAATCATTTGTTTTATATTCTATATATATAGTATTGAAATAAATATTTAAATCTATTTACTTCAATTTTATTTTTATTTATTATACTTTGTAATTTATAGCTTCTTTATCTTTAAGCCTAGAACTACTACGTTGAGTTATATTTTTAGGGGTTGTTTCTTTTTTAATTTTTTTTGATGCGGATTTAACGATTTTTTGTTTTGTTTCAATTTTATCACTTATAATAGGTGTAGAACTTTCAATAACAGGGGATGGAACTGGATTTACATTTTCATCAGTCGTAATAGGTATATTTGATGTTATAATAGGTATGTCACCTGTAGTCGGAACACTTGACTCGCTATTTGTAGTTGTTGAAGAAGGAATTACAGAAATACCAGGATTTACATTTTCATTTTTTTCTTTCACAACACAATTTGGACTTTTACTATTTTGTTGAATTGGGTTACTTGTATTAATATCAATGCCTTCATCTTTCTTTTTGATATCATCGTTTTTTTTACCAGATAATTTCTCTAATAATTCTCCAGTGGAGATATTTTCTGAGTCTCCAATTATTTTACCCATATCATTTGCTTTATTGACAAATGAAGTTAATAAAGATGTATCATTATTTATTTTATAAATATATAAAGTATTGTTTTTAGATAATTTATTAAAATCATACGCCAAATCTTGTTTAATGTCATCTATACGATGATTGATGTAATTTTGTATTTTTATTTCATAATAATTATATAACTTTTCATCGTATTGATATTTATCATTAAATATTAAATTATCTTCATTTACAATGATTGGTATAATAATATTATTAGCGGTTAAATATCTCATTGTGCTTTTTTGTTGGTCTTTAAATTCATAATCATCATATATACTCATAAATGTATCATAATTCACTTTATCACCGTTCTCTCCAAAATTACTAGAAATATAATTAAGAATATTTTCATCTGTAGTAAGAGAATTATTTCCCTTTTCATCATTAAATATTTCCAAAAATTTATCTAATGAAATATAACCATTTTCATCAACACCTCGTTTTTTTAATTCATCACTTATATAATTTCTGTAATTAACTAATATACCAACATTTTTAGATCTTATACTTTTTTGTAAATGATTTATTATTTTTGGTAATAAAGTATAATCTTCTTCCATAATTATTTTAGGTATTCCAATAAATGTACCATTCTTGAATATAGTATCTATATCTCCGACTGTAATGTCATCCATTATTTGAATCCTTTCTGGTTGTTCTTTTTTTACTTTCTCTTTGGGTTTCCCTCTGGGTTCCCCGGTGGGTTCCCCTGTGGGTTCCCCGGTGGGTTCATCATGTTTAGATAATAATTTACTAGTATCTATAGTTGAATTACTAGAAGATTTATCATCTACATCTGTCATTTTCCCTAATTCATATACTTTAATTTCATCATAACTTAATATTGTAATAAAATCATTATAATCCCTATTATAGTTGAAATTATCCATATTTATGCGATAATAGTTATAATCATTTTCAGTTCCCTCCATATTTTTAGGATCCATTATGGATAAAACAAAAAATCCAACATCCATAAGTTTTTTTATAATAACCAATAATGAACTTGTTTCATCATCAATATTATCAAATTGCTTATTCTCAATAATAAAAACTAAATTTTTAGGTATTCCAATATATTTATCTTTATAATTCTTTATAAATTCTGGGTCGATCCTTACAACATTTTCTAATACATCTGAATAGGTCTTATGAATATTACATCCTTTTAATAAATAATCATCACAGTCTGGATTTTTATTTAATTCACCACCTATATATTTTATTTTTTTGTCAAGAAAAAAATTACGTATTTCCTCATTTGTATTATAAGGAATTTTTTCTTCAGATAAATCCTCAAAAATACTTGGAGTTTCTTTCTTACCGCCATTATGAAACAAAATTCTATAATTTGGGGCATTTTTTATTGTTTGTAATCCGTGTTCATATGACATATTCCATGCTCCGGAACTATACTTTTTTCCCTCTGTTTTTTCACGAGTTTTTCCACTTTCAGTACAACCAACACATTTATAATAATCTAAAAAAGGACAATCTTTTTTCGTTTTATGTTGATAAATCATTAAACCAATCCAATTTTTATCTCCAGTTATGTCAATATATTTTTGTAATTTTGGAATACAATTTGTAGGAACTCCACAATAGGTCAGCGTATCCGGGACATATAAACTAACTATAAATTTTTCCCTCTTTTTTTGTTCCAGTAAATAATCATTGATGACTTTTTTGATCGAATCTGTTTCAAATATGGATTGTACACCACGTAATTTATCAAAAATACTTGCGGACATTAAATTTGTTAGTCCTGGATATTGGTTTTTGTTTTTAACCGCGTCTACGATAGTTTGGTAAATAACTGATTTCTCTCTATAAGTTCCTCCATCAATCGTCATAAAAAATGTAGGAAATAACGGATCTACCATTTTCATCATTTCAATAATTAATCCAGCATTATACGTTTTACCTGACGCACTTGGACCCGCACCTAAAATAAAACGACCGTTGCTTGCCTTAGTTTCATTTATAATATTTCCATCTTTTGATACTTTACATATTTCAATTTGAAAAATTTTTTGATCATCTTTCCATTTACCGGTCATCTTTGATGGAAAATTAAAAACATCAACATTTGTAGAAAAACAAATCTTATATTCGGATGTATTTCCCAAAACACTTGCGGTTAATATACGTAACATATATGCTGTGGATACTACCTCATTTTCAACATAGTCATGACAAGTTGTATAACATTTTGTAACACAATCCCTCCAATTTGGTAAATGAATCAAATTTATATCTTCAACAGAAATAGTTTTATTAGAAATATCAATATTTTTGTATTTTGTGATATCGACAGAGTCATCCATTTTAACCGAGTATATTATATTATTATCACTGAATAACTCCACAATTACACCAGGTATCCATTCATCTTTGTCACTATTCAAATCATTTATTTTTGAAATATTTATTTCAACCTTTGTATTTTTTTTATAATTCTTTTCTATATTTGGATTGGTAGGTAAAACTATTGAAATCTCATTGTAAGCTATTGTAAAATAATTTTCTTGTGGTGTAAAAGATTTTGTCATAATATTTTTTTTTAAATCATTCGCTACATCTTCTTTCAGTATTTCAGTGGGATTACGAGACAAGAAAATAACATCATTCAAATAATCATTGTATTTTTCATCGTATTCGTCTTTACTCGCATATTTTAAAAATTTTTCATTTGATATAGTTGATATTGGTTCATTCATCGTATAATAGTTAATATATATAATGAAATATTATAATATCTAATATCTAAATTTATTTCTAAAATAATTCTATTCCTTTACTGGTTTTCACCTTTTTATGTTTTGTTTTTGTTTCACCTTTACTATGAATTTTATCATGACACTTTTCACATAAACTCATTAAATTAGCAACTCGATTTTTATGAAAAGGCGCTTCATTTTCCTCTTGTATAACCCCATTTTCATTTGCCACTCGTTGATGTTGTAAATGATGAACTTCTTGTCCCATTTGCTCTTTACACATTTCGCATATTCCAACTATTTTTTTCGCATTGTAATGTGATGTTTTCAAAGACAATATACTACCGGATACCGGATGATATTTCATGCGAATATTATGTGCCAATTCTAAAAATGATCCTGGTAAATTCAATGATTTACATACTTCTAAACCATACATATTATCCCCCGGACCGTCCTTTAGTTTACGGTCATAGATCAACTTGTCATTTTCGCGGTCATACATCACAGACATGTGCTTTAATAATACGCTTTTGAGTTCGCGTATTTCATCATAACCTACGATTTCGTGTAAATGTGTCGCAAATATGAATGACGTGTTTTTCTCTTCCAATTGTTTCACTCCCGCAACAAAAATACTCGTCGCGGATATACTTTCTGTTCCTGAACATAACTCATCTCCTAAAACGATACTTTTTTCATCCGCTAATCTCAATATAGTACGTAATTCCGACATTTCAACCGCAAATGTGGAAAGCCCCTTAAAAATATTATCGTTTCCTAAAATTCGTGTAAATATATACTTGTATGGCATGTATTCAAAAGACGAACAAGGAACATAAAGTCCGGCTTGTGCCATGACAATCGCTATACCGATGGCTCGTATAAAACTGGTTTTACCGACTGCGTTCGTTCCATACAAAAGAATTCCATTCACCGAATCATTACCCAAAACAATATCGTTCGCCACATATAATTCATTTTGTTGTAAATGTTCGATTAAACAATGACGCAAACCATGCGCATTCACAAAAGATTTTTCACCTGGACTCCCTTGTGCGATCACCGGGCGACAATAATTGTATTTTTTGGCAATCGCGGTTTTCGCATATACGACATCCAACAAGGTGACAAATTCTACGACTGTATTGATTTCATTCAAATATTGTTCCATTTTGCTGAGAATTTCCAAATAAATCCGCGTAATTAAATCCTTCATTTGTATTTTAATCGTCGATATGTTTTTACACAATTCTTGTATGACTGTGCTGGTGATGGCGTCATTTGATGCTGTTTGGGTTGAAAAAAAGAGTTCCGTTTTGAAATCGAAAGTTTTGCTTTGTCCATCAAAAGAGGAAACATATTTCAAGTTGACAGTCGTGGGTTTTAAAAAACTTTCCTTCAAAATATTACATCGGCGTTTCGTAGCGACTAAACTAAAAGAATTCTTCTCGGTTTCGTGGATTTTCACATAATCGCTTGACGAGGTCTTTCCGGATTTTTCAAATTTTGATATGGACAAATTCAAAAAAACACGAATTGCCTCTAATTTATCATTGGATTCCATGAGTGTTTCATTTCTCTCATCAAGTTCAATATCAATTCCCTTTTTTATAAAATTTAATTCAAAATTACCAAAGGATTCTATTTCATCACATAATGAAATATCCAGGCGTGAAACTATAAATTCGCAAATACGTTTACAATAGGTGGATATATTTGAAAATTCTGGAATTTTGTCTTGTAAATATTTCATCAACACGGTGTCATCGGTAAAAATCGGGTGGAAAAGATCCGCATCAGTGATTTGTAAATTTTTGTAAAATTGTACAAGCATTTTAGGTGAGACCTTTTTCATGACGATTTGACGCACCAATTTGGAAATATCTTTCATGACTACTAATTTATTTTTCAAAAACTCGTGTTTCTCTCCGACACCAAGCATATGCTCTGTAATATTATATTCATTGTTCAAGTCATCAACATTGGTCGTCGGGTTTAAAAGACGATTGGAAAACCGGCGTTTTCCCATGGATGTAATACATACATTCAACATTTTTTCAACAGATGAGAATTTGCCGGTGTAATTATGATCATCCACGATATTGAGTTGTTTCAAGGAATGGTTCGCAAGTATTAGCCGGTCGCTACAATTTTCGAATTTGGGTTCACTGATTTTATTCACCAAATAAGGATTGTGTTGATAAATGAAATCCAGTAGAAAACAAAATGCCTGCGTGGCAATACTATTTTCATAAAAATTCTGGTAAAACGCGTCAAAGTCATCGATTTCATAAAATTTCGTCAATAATTCACGCTGGTATATTTGTTTTTCGCAGTTCAATGTGCGTCGGATTTTTTCCTTGACAACAGCATCATCCTGGTCATCATTTAAACATATTTTATGTATTGATTTTGATTCAATATTTGCGTAACTAATGACGTGTTCCATTTCTTTTTCGCCAATATTTCCAATCAATATACACTCACTTGGTTTATAAATAGAAATAAACCGCTCCAATTCGTCAAAGGTCGTCGGGCTCAACAAATAGGTCTCGCTAAATTCAAAAATACTCGTTTTCCCAGTAATGACATCTATATTTGCCATTCCCACATAGACTCGCGTATTGTCACCTCGCGGTGACGCACCTATATGATTAAAAGAAAATATATCCACAGTGTTTATCCATATACACGTCGTATTGTTGGTGATTTGAGCGGATGAAACCGGGTCGAAATATGTTCCAGGTGAATAAATGCCCGACAAACTCCGGGTAGTGTTTTTGTTTTGTTCGTCTTGTGTATACACCACAATGGTATAACCATGGTCTTGTAATTTTTTAATATATTTATCAATCATGTAATGAGAAAATCCAGCCATAATGACCGAGTCGGCACCGACGCAGATTTTTTTGTCGGCAATATTCAAATCACAAACGATTGAAAATTCGGTGATTTTACTTCCATAAACATTTCCACTCATTTTGTCTTGTAAACCGTAAACCTCAAAAAAGGCACCAACTTGCATCAATACGACGGTTTTCTCTCCGTATTCACGAAGGTATTTTTTGGTTAATTCTAAATATTCTTTTAATAATGCCATAGTGTATTCTTGTGTGTTATTCTTGTTATAATATATATTTCTCTCTTTAATTGTATTTTACAAATGATATTTTGATTTTATTTTAAATAAAAACAAAAACATTATACATGGTCGCCCATATCATTTATTAAATTATGTATTAAAACATCCTTGTTTTGATTAACCACCTCACCCGTTAACATAGCGGATTCGTAGGTTTTTCTTAATACATTATTTGGCGCATTACTTCCCACTTTCAATAAACCACGTTCTACCAAATATTTTTTAATGTCATGGATTGACTTTTTCTTTAAATCCTTTTGGGCATTTATTATTTTCTTGCGCGTAGCATTGTTTTTGATCAATATGCCGACTTTTCGATAAACGGTCGATTTTCCGAGTGTGTATTTTTTCTTAATCGTTCGTTTAATATAGCGTTTGTCTGGTTCTTCCGCATTCGTGGCGCCACCTTCAGTAATTGTATTTTGCGATACGCTTGACGAAATATTATTTAAAACGGGTATTTCTTTTGGTGTCTGAGTCGTCGTGGCATGATTATATGAGTTTAATTTGTTTATTTCATCTTCTTTCATTTTTTTTCTTAATTGTTCTAGTCTTTTTTGTCTTTCATTTTGAGGATCGGGAGAGAAATGAATATTTGATGTGGGGCTAATATTGGATTCTGGTATTTCATGGTTTTCGAATGTATTTCTTTTTGTTTTCACCCAATTACGATACGTTGGTTTATTTGCGTTTTTCAAACAACCATAGGGTGGATCATTTTCTACTTGGAAAGAAGTCACTTGTTGCGATGGCTTATTTTGTATAGGATTTGTGGGCGCAAAATAGGTAGGTGTAATTTGTTGTGGTGGTTGTTGATTGTGGTTACTATTGTGATTGTTGTTATTGTTGTTATTGAAATAATTTTTATAATGATTATCAAAATTCAAATTCATCACGGGAGTTTCTGGTGAAACCTGGATAGGTTCTTTTAATTCTTCTGGCAATTCCAATTCAACATGTGGCGGTATATTTGACATAGGCGACGAATAAGGGTTTTTCACGGTTTTGTTTTGTAGCGTCGCCATGTTTCTTTTTTTAACACCTTCCTCTTTTTTCTTTTTTGACAATAATGACAAGTACTGTAACGAGTCGCGAAACTCGTCGCCATCATTCGTTTGATTCGCAATTTGTTCCTTTACCTTGATTTCATTATGCGCGTTACTTACGCTTTTTACACCGCTTTCTATTTTTTCTTTATTTTTATGCTCTTTAATACGATTTAAAAATTTTTTTTTCAAAGAATTTTCATTGATTTGTATGGGTAATACTGGTTTGGCTTTTTTTTCACCCCCACCCCTATTTTTTCTCGTTGATCCGCTCGTATTAAATAAATCCGGATTTACTGTTATTTTTTTTGTTGACATATTATAATCTTTCAATATTTTATACGTAATTATTTTACGAAATACAAAACTACGTATAAAACGACTAAATATGAGTTTTAAATATGAGTTCTAAACATAAAGGTTCATCAACATTTTGTTTAATTCTTGAGAGTTTTTACGGTTTTTCACTTCATCATTTTTTAAAAACATTTCAAACCCTTTTTCTAAATCCTCAAAAGTGATTTTGGTTTTTTCACTTTCGGGATCTCCAAAAACTCTTCTACTATGGGATACCTTTATCTTGGAAAGCATATTTTCCACATCCCTCCCGTAAAATTTGAAATAGGGCATTTTTCTTTCAAACCATTCTGCTGATATTTTTTCATTTTTCTCATCATATGTCCAACCACTATCTTTTATTTTTTTTGTAAAAATACGAAACAAGTCGTCATGTTTATAATTGTCAATTTTGAATCTCCAAGTAAAACGCGATTCCAACCCCTGATTATAAGTGAAAAAACAATCCTTTAATTCCTCTTCATATCCGGCAATAATCACCATCAATTGGTCCTTGTAATTACTTAATGACTCACACAAAGTGTCAATACATTCTTTGGAAAAACTATCGCGTTTTTCGTTATTTCCAAGAGAATATGCCTCATCAATAAACAAGACTCCGCCGAGACATTCCTCAATCACTTCTTTGGTTTTTATTGCGGTCTGACCTAAATATCCCGCGACTAAATCACTACGCGTTACTTTTTTGAAACCTCCTTTTTTCAATATACCTAAATTCGCAAATATTTTCCCAATAATACGAGCGATTTCTGTTTTTCCTGTTCCAGGAGGACCATATATGACCGTATGCATATAATCGTTCGAATTTTTACTCAAATCTTGTATGTAATACAATAATTGGTCTACGACATTTTCTTTCAATTCTTTCATCCCAATCATACGATTTAATTCCACCAATTCTGTTTTGATTTTATTCAAGGACGTCATGTTAATATCATATTCAATATCGTCTTGTAATGGGTACTTTTCAATCAAGCCCAAGAGGTCTGTTAAGGTGTTGATTTTTGTCTTTATGGAGACTTTTTTCTTTATAACAGGTGGTGATGGAGGTATAATAATCTTTAAATCTGGTTTTTTTCTTTTTTTTGTTTCGCTTGTGGGTTTGTTTACAGGTGCGGGTTCAAAGAGTGACAATGTTGAGCTATAGTTCATACAAGACGCATACGAGCTGGTTTTGTATTTATTGTTTTTGTCTTCGTTTTCAGGATTGATACTTTCTTCGGGGGTATTATTCGGATTCATATTTTCCGCATGTTTCTCTTGTAAATTCAAGTTATAATGAAAAATCTTATTTGAATTATAAAATGAATTATATAAATCGTAATTTTTATTGATTTCATCAATATTCGTGGTTGGCTTTAAATTATCTATATTTGCATATTTTTTATTTATATTTTTCAAAAAAAACGAATAATCATAATACTTGTTTGACATTTATTGAATAACAAAAGTTATATTTAGGTATATTTTTTATAAAATAATTATATTTTGACTTTGTAAACAAAAACAAAAACAAAACGAAAAATAAACTATTAATAAAAACAATTTAAAAATAAATTGAAATAAATTATAACCCCAATTATGTCTTCAATAATATCTACCATGAACAAAGAACAAGAAATTCGCTCAACTGAAAAACAAGAAAGAGAACTAGAAAAGGATGATGTATTTGATCTTAAAAACGATCAATACATTGAAATCCCATGGACGATTATTGAAACATATTTTAAGGGTCAACATTTAGATAGATTGATTCGACATCAACTTGAGTCTTATAATAATTTTGTTTCTTATCAAATTCAAAAGACCATTGAGATGTTTAATCCAGTAAGAATCGCGTCGGAACAAGATTATGACGCAAAAAGTGGAAAATATTCTCTTGAAATTTATGTGACTTTTGAAAATTTCCATATTTATCGCCCGCAAATACATGAAAACAACGGTGCGACAAAACTTATGTTTCCACAGGAGGCGCGATTGCGAAATTTCACTTATGCCTCGGCAATGACCATTGATATGAACCTCAAGTTTATGGTAAGAAATGGTCCGAATTTGGAAAATATTCAAACCTTTTATAAAAATCTCCCTAAAATTCATATTGGGAAATTACCTATTATGTTGAAATCAAACATTTGTGTCTTGAATCAATACAAACATGTGGACAATAGTCATACAGGTGAATGTAAATTTGACGCAGGTGGTTACTTTATTATTAACGGATCTGAAAAGACTGTGTTGGGTCAAGAACGCGCAGCAGAAAATCGTGTGTATTGTTTCAATGTATCAAAGAATAATACCAAGTATACCTGGATGGCAGAGGTGAAATCCGTCCCAGATTTTAAATGTATTTCTCCAAAACAAATCAATATGATGATTTCGTCAAAAAATAATGGGTTTGGTTGTCCGCTTTACCTACAATTACCGCGCGTAAAACAACCGTTGCCATTATTTATTGTATTTCGTGCGCTTGGCGTATTGTCGGATAAAGATATTTGTGAACATATATTACTTGATATTGCTGACGAGAAAAACAAGGAATTATTAAAGGCGTTACAAGCGTCGATCATTGAGTCAAACACCTGTATGACAAAGGAGGACGCAATCAAGTATATTACCAGTTATGTAATGTTTACTCCGATTAACATGGACAAGGAAACTGGTATAAGAAAAAAAGCGGAATTCACCGCGGATATTTTGTCGAACGATTTATTTCCGCATTGTACCACCCTAGAACAAAAAATATATTTCCTTGGTTACACTGCGAATATGCTTTTGAAAACGAGTTTTGATTTAATCAAGCAAGACGATCGTGATTCGTATTTAAATAAACGAGTTGATTTAACAGGTGCGCTTTTGAATAATTTGTTTCGTAATTATTTCAACAAACTAGTGAAGGATATGGAAAAACAGGTCGTGAAAGAAATCAACACTGGTTCATGGCGATCTACAGACGATTATTTAAATATTATCAATATGACTAATATTTATAAAATCATCAAGTCAACCACGATTGAAAATGGTATTAAACGAGCTCTTTCAACAGGTGATTTTGGTATTAAGCATGTGAATAATAGTAACAAGGTAGGTGTCGCACAGGTGCTCAACCGGTTGACATATGTGTCGAGTTTGAGTCATGCTCGTAGAATTTCTACTCCGGTTGATAAAAGTGGTAAATTAATTCCACCGCGCAAACTTCATAATACATCATGGGGATTCTTGTGTCCTGCGGAATGTTTTGATCCAGAAA
>JACCDO010935222.1_pt1 | contig 12924 bp, 11 predicted proteins | sample 7446101 | NCBI WGS metagenome assembly JACCDO01 (sample SAMN15323440, study PRJNA562643) | freshwater metagenome | isolation source: river surface water | place: USA:Blue River Watershed | collected 2017-08-16
GATCTTCGAACAACTGATAATTCTCTTCCGTCGTATTGGAAGAAAATTCCGTTTTGATCGTCAAATGGCCCTGAACGTACAACAGCACCGTGCCAGTTTACCAATGCCATTTGACAAGGGCTACCGATGGTTGCAGTTGTGCCACCTAATGCTGTTTGTGCTACTACTTTAAAAGAGCGTTCGTCAACAATTTCTGTAACTGTATAGGTTCCATTATAACCAGTGGTTAAAATTCCACTGAGTCTAACCACTGCACCGGCCTGTACACCGTGATCAGTGTCGTCAGTTGTTACTGTAATAGACGATCCAGATACAGTACCTGTTGATGTAGCCGACCTTAAGTCAAAACTTGGAGCAAACAGCGCACCTGTATTATACATTGCGCCCTTACCAGATTGATAACGAATATATTTTTTACTCTGACGAATAGCGTGGCCGCCGTGTTGTGGTCCGCCTGTGCCTAGTTGAACACCACCATCAAATGGTCTATGTGTAAAGAAAGCGTCGGGTCTAGCATAAACAGTACCTGTGATAGTAGTCGATGTATCAATAGTACCTGCTGCTCTTGCAATATATCTAATAGTCTGACTGTCAATAATTTGTTCTACTGAATACGGGCCAGCAGCTAATTGATGATTAGAACCTGAACTGGTAATTGCAATATTAAGGCCTAGACCAGGAACAAATCCGTGAGCGTTTGCAAAGTTAACTTGAAGAGTAGCAATTGCACTATAGCTAATTGTAGTATTTGCTGCTACATCGGTGGATGTACCTTGAGAAATAGTAACCGTTGAGTAAACAGGAATTAAGTCGCCACGAGCTGCGGTACCAGATACAGTTGCTGCCGTAGGAGAATTACTGCCGTCTACTGCGGTAATTGTAATAACTGCATCGTTAGCAGGTGTTGCGCCGACATCAAAATTATTACCAGTAACAGAAAACTTGTTGCCTACAAAGTAGTTGGTCATTGTGTTAGGACCAAAATTTGTAATGCTATAAACACCAGCCGATCTTCTTACAGTAAAATATACACCAGATCCGCGACTAGTTGTTTCGCTGGTTGCAACACCTGAATAGGTATTTGTTCCAGTTCCAGTTCCGCTGATAAATGTTGCTGCGGTAACTCCGCCGGAGCCGTCGATAGTATCAACGTTGAAATAGGCATTATTTGATCCGTCTGATCCACCTAGTAATGAACCAAGAACTTGTAGAGTATCGCCGACTGCATATCCGCTGCCTGCTGCACCGATACCAGTTAAGGCATATGTGCCGCTGGTAACACTGACGTTAAGTGTACAACTTGTACCTGTTCCTGCAATCTTAGTAGCACTGGTTTGAAAGTCACTCTGATCTCCTGTTTTAGAAGAATTCATTGTGCCGTTCAAATTAATTGTTGTTCCTGCAATAGAAGTAATTTCTCTTAATAAGTTTGGTGAACCGCCGTTACCTACTGCCATATTAGCTGTTAGTTCATTAACGTCAACTAATTCAATCGAACTTGCTCCTGACCCAAATGTTGTTTTTACATATTTGTAGTCCTGGATACCGTCACTGTTAGATGTACCAAATGCACCAGTGACCTGGGTACCGGAAACAATTCCAGTTCCTGTGATAGGTACACCCACAGGTGGAAGAGCGCCTAAGAAAGTTAGGGTATTACCGCCACTTTCTGTTTGTAGAACAGTGGTAAACGATCCGCTACCACCCTGACTGTAAACAGAAAACGACGGTTGACCAACTGAAGCACCAGTATAGAATGCTGCTTGTCTTAGCTGTGTTGTTGATGTTGCTAAAATCTCGCCATCGGTAGAACCAACTTTAGATTTAGCATAGTATCTAAATGTTGTTGAACTAGGTACATCATAGATAATGAATGTTCCTTCTGCACGAGCAAAACCTAAAACACTGTTTGCTAGAGCTTTAATTGTAATAGGCGATCCTGCTGAAAATCCGTGATTGTTTAAAGTTGTTACAGTAATTAAACTTGATCCAACTCCGCTGGTCCCAGAACTTGCATCAGTAGTTACTGTAACTACCGCAACGTCTGTGGCTGATAATTCGTAGGTAGCAGGATAGCCACGTTGCATACTAATTGCCTGCCACTTAGTGGGCTGTAATCCGTATTCAAAGTCAGCATCAATCATAGCCTGAGGCTGTGCTACACGCATACGTTCGATAGCATCTGTACCAAAGTCGTAGGGTCTAACTTTTAATTCTGTGTTTTCTAAGAAGATTTGAATAGAATCAGATGACGACATTGAACTAGTGTCAAACTTGAATCTAATAACTGTAGTACCGTTGTTAACTTGTAGAGCATTTGGGTAGCTTTCGCTGTTACCTTCGTTAAATGCTACTGTACCGCCTTTCAATGGCTCTGCAAAGTTATAGATAACTGTGTTTTCTGTAACGTTTGAAATTAATAAAATATCTTCAAGTTCAATTTTTCCAAGTAATTCAACTCTAGCAAGTTGAACATCAAGTACTGGAAGACTACCAAGACCGTTCTGAATTACACTTACCACGTTTCCTAGTAAGGTTGAAACTCTTGTAGTTGATCCACCTTCTGCGGTTTTTGTTAAATCACGAACTTGAATTTCAATAGCTTGTTCGGGACTAGCATCTAATGTGTTTGTTAAGATGTAGGTATTAATTAATGTAATGGCAAAATTATATGCATCGTATTCTGGGATTCGAGATCCGTCAATTAGAGCAACAACTCCATCCCAATATCTACTAGCCACACGATAAATTTCTTCGTTGCCGCCGTATTTTAAATCGTGTAATAGAGCATCGATAACATATCCGCTATCTCTTTCGCACTTTGCCGAATCATAAGTATAGCCTACATAGTCTGGATCACCCGCATCTACTTGATTTTGAATAAAGGCTACAATCTCTTTGATGATAAACGTTCTATTCTGATGTATCAGGCTGTAAGCATTTGGTCGCAGATTGGCATCTAGGCCTAATCCTGGTGTAAACACATAATTCTTAACTAGTTTTTTTGCCATTTATATTTCCTTAAACTCCGAATGCCATTGAAAATGCCAATACATTTGAGTCAACATATTGTTTGTTTGTTAAATGAGTAGAAGCCGACGGTGCTACTGGTGCATCAACAATGCTACCTACATAGATATCGCCTGCTACTCCAACTCCGCCAGCAACAACCACAGTTCCTGTAGTCGTAGATGTTGATGCAGTTGTGTTTGTAAATTTATTTGTTGCACCACCGACGTTTATCTGTCCAGCAACTCCAAGACCTCCAGCAGTTTTAATAGATCCTGTAGTGGTTGTTGTACTTGCTGTTGAGTCTGTGGTACTAATTGCGCCAGTGGCAGCAATGATCGGAGCACCTAATGTTAGTGTACCGCTGTTAAATGTCAGTGATGAGCTGCCGCCAAATGCAGTATTGTTATTAAATTGAATATGTGTATTGCTACCGCCTGGAGGAGTTGTTCCACCTGCGCCGCCACCCGCTGGTGTAATCCAGCTTAATGTTCCAGATCCGTTAGTACTCAATACCTGTCCAGATGTTCCATCGGCTTCAGGCAATATAAAAGTCGTATTTGTTGTAATGTGTAACGGTGATTTGAAAGCAATGTAATTTGAGTTATCTGAATCACTAAATTTCAATTCTGCACGAGTTGTTAGTTCGATAGCAGTTGTATCTACAACGATATTGCCGCCTACATATAAATTCTTTTCAATACCTGCACCACCATCAACAATCAATGCTCCGGAGTTAATGCTACTACTTTGAGCATTGTTGGTAATTGTGATAGCATTAGGGACACTACCGCCTGTAAAAGAAGAACTTAGTGTTGTTGCTTCCCAAGCAGACGAAGTGCTATTATAGGCCAATACTTGAGCATTTGTCGGTGTGCTTGCATCAACGTTTGCCAGGTCAGTTAGATTGTGATTAGCAATGCTGCTAACTTGCCCAGTGATTGTTCCGCTAACTGTTAGATTAACAAAAGATGGAGAGCTCTGGGGACGTACTTCCCAGGTTGTGCCGTTCCAATACCAAGTGTCTGAACCGACAGTATAGGTTTGATTTACGGAAGGATTACTAGGAAAATTTAGCATATTATGTATTTACCCTATTTTATAACGCCGAGATATCTTTAATAAACAACGAACCGACCATTGGCACGTGAGCACTGCACTGATATCTATATCCGCCCGATATGCCGTATGGAACTTGCCAATAAAGTGTTCCGCTAGATTTACCTTGAGCACTAGAACCAGTTGAAACTATTCCAGTTAAACTGATATGAACTAGTCCCGTATTATAATTTGTGCCTGTTGGATCTTGAACCAAGAAAGGATGCCCTGTACATCTTAACTTAAATGCTATAGTTGTTCCAGAAATTACATAGACTGTGGGATTGTTTCCAGCATATTGACTAAAGTTATATGCTGTGGCGCCTGTATTTGTAACATCTAACCTTGTAATTGCCTGATAAGCAATTTGATCAATAGTAAGTGATGCGGTAGTTGCATCAGTTAGCGCATCAAATCGTGTGCTAGAACTTGTTGCGGTAATCGTTATATCACCGGTATTTCCAGATACTGTAATATTGTCGCCAGCAGTGATGCTAGTTACGCCTGTGGGAGTTAGAGTTGCATTTACCCAGGCAGTGCCGTTATATCTCAATACTTGATTAGAACTAGGACTCGATACTACCACATCAGTTAATTCGTCTAGTGTAGTTGCGCCTGCTCCGCCACCACCGCCGGTATTGTCTGTGCCGTTGACCCAGGCAGTACCATTATATTTCAATACCTGTCCAGTAGCAGGAGATGCTATTGCTACATCAGATAATTCTGTTAAGGCTGCTGCTCCGCCGCCGCCTCCACCTGCTCCGTAGCTAGGAGTAGTTGGCTGCACCCATTGAGTGCTGGTTCCGTCGTCAAACAGAATATACAATCTACCGTTCGAAGTATTGAACCAAATTGTGCCTGCTTGTACGTTTTCGCCTGTTGGCGGATTATCGCCTAAGGCTGCGCCGATAACTCCCTGTGCGTTGGTAAGATCTGCTTTGAGCAGAGGTATTCCGCCGGGTATGATTCCGTCAAAAATTCTTAGTGTTTTATCTGTAGGGTCAAAAAATACTTCGCCTTGATTTCCTACTTTTCTATCCAAAAAGTCGGTATCTTTAGGTAAAATTCTGACGCTGTCAACAATTGGGTTTCGGCTATTTGGCATAGTTTTTAATATAAAAGATGATACTGTTATTTATTAAAAACTTGGATCTAAAAATCAGCAGAAATTTATAGCAACAATTACCCTATCTTTATCTGTTTTGTTAAATTCTACACCGTGCCAAGCATCGCCCCTAAAGCACAGCATCTGCCCTGTATAGGGCGTTATTTTAAGATCAGCATCTGGAAAATATATATCCCCGCTATTTTCAGGAACATCAACATAATAGACAACGGCAAACACCGCAGGAAAATGCTGATGTATATTACATCCGCCATCTTTGTTAGAAACATTAGCCCAGCAATCTATAATTTTAGGACTGTAACTAGTAGATCGATAATATTCTTTAGAAATTGATTGCACCATCGAAGTTGCAGTTTCTGCAATCGATGAAAATCCAGGTTGAGTTTCCATATTCCAGGCAGTTTGCCATATGTTGACATTTATGCTGTCAGTTACTCCGGAGGGATTTGTTAAACGTAAATCAGATATTTTAGATTTGATTACTTGATTTATCTCAGAAAAATTTTCCACAGTTTGAGACCATATAGGCAGAGCTCTAGGATGTACTGTGGGAAATTCCGTTGTTTCGATCATATGTTATATTGATTCGACGTAAAGATCTAAAACAAGAATAGTTCTGTTAGCTGGGCAAGGTCTAGAATTGTGAATTAGATAAGCCGGCATTGCGATCCAATCTCCAGGTTCTAAAGTTATTACATCTGCAAATCCTAGGCCCTGCGCCATTGCAATTTGTCTAGGATCCTGTAAAATAAGATCTCCTGTGCCTTCGAGATTCATAATTACTGTCATAACATTGGCAATTCCGATATTATGAAAATGCGGATCTTGATAGCCACCTGGTTTATACTCTACTACCCATAGTGTTTTAGCACGTACACATTTGATTTCTTCTCGTATTTCAGCTATAGAAGGTTTTAAAAGTTTTAGCCAATCAGGATCTTGATCAGCCGGGCCAAATACATATTGCCATCCGTTCATAGTAGTTGACTCGGATGCACCCTCAGGATTTAATTCTCTTTCAAATGCAGCCCACGCTTTATATTTTTCTATAATTTCTGGAGTTACTTTAAAATTTCCAGCATAGGTTGGCGTAACAAATCTATCTACTCTCATATTATCGTTTAAAATATTTTTGGTACATTTCTTTCATTAGATTTCTTTTAAAAACAAAGCTAAGATTGTAAAAATAATTTCTGCGCTTGATCCAGCCCATATCGTGTTCTGTGCCGTTGCGAACTTCTAATTGAAATTTTTCAGAACTCAGCGGAATAATTTGGCACAAAGGAGTACCTGCCTTAATAACGTGCCTGCCGTTTAGAACATTCCATTTAAGTTGAACGTTGATTTCTGCACTGTATCCGGGATCTAGTATTCCGTGATAGCTTTCAAAATCATATGTATCGCTATAAGGAATAGGAATGATTAAAAATTTTAAATCCTTTGGAGCAATAACATACCAGGGTGTGTTAAATTTAATTACACTCTTTAATTGTCCAGGTCGACTAGGAAAATACTGAGAAAAATCTATTGACGAATGCCCGCCTACTAACGGAGCTCGAGACAGGTCTACAAGATCGCTAGTAGGCAAAGTCCATTTAAATTTTTCACCGTCGCCGAATGTATCAATAATAATGTCCCAAGGGCTGTTAATAATATAACCAGTTTGCATAATATCAAAAATTCCAGGGCATCGATAAAGATGATTAAATTTACTTCCGTTATTGTTTTGATTTTTAGCAATATAGCTTTCACGTGCCGGACCTACCCAGGAAGGTTTAAAGTCTTTAGCGTCTATTACAGGGTATGCATCAGCTACTCCTGGTATTTCTGTAAAAAATGTAATCTTTTTCATTTAGTTTCCCGGTACTACCATTGTGTCCCAAACAAATACTATCCTTTTACCGCTAGCTGGACTAACATTATGCGGTAACCAGGCCGGTATAACATACACATCATTTAACACCGGAGGGATCTTTTTTACAGCGGTATAAAATCCTAATGTATGACTAGATGTTGTAGGATTGTGTAAATGTAATTCGCCGTTGCCCAGAGTCTGCGATTCTAAATATATAGTCCATACACCTGTAAACAACGATGTATGATGCATATGCAAATTTTGATAAGTTCCTTCTTCGTATTCTACGAGCCAGGACTTATGAATCATTCTTGCATCTTTAGGAATTTCTATATTATTTTCAGCTAATTTTACCCAATATGTTTTGCTTAAGGGTATAATAATTTTATCAACAATATTTTTCATCAACGGACTATCAAAATAATCCATACACAGATCATATGCAGGCTGATAACCATTCATTGTAGTATTGCTATTAACGCCAGCAGTATTCCTATGACCTTGATCTTTAAGTTCAGCAAGTCTATCTAAAAGATAAAGACGTTCATCTTCAAAATCATCTGCACGTGAGTGCATTAGATTGATTGGCCATAGCGTTTCTATTGTATGATTCATTTATGAAGTCTTATGTTAAATGTTAAATTAATTCTTTCTCTCGAAGAACGATTCGGTTCTACTTCGTGCGGCATCCAGGCTGGCCATAAAATTAAATCTCCATCTCTAGGAGAAAAATTAAAATCTCTAGTAAATGGTGCAAACTTATTACAATCGCCTAACATATTTGCAGGATTAGGAAATCTTAAATTGCCAGTTTCTTCGCCTTGCAAATAATACACTGCGGAAAAATCTTCTTCCTTATGTGTATGAAAAGCATTCCTACTATTAGGTTTATTGATATTTGCCCAGTAATTAATTATAACTTCTTCGGTATTAGAATGTCTAGCAAAAACTTCATCTTCTGCGTTATATAAATCAATGGCTGTGTTTAACAGTTCTGTTATTTCTGACAGTAACCAATCGATATCTTTACAAGGGTTTCCAAATCTCCAGCAGCCTACGTTAGAAAAATCCATACCGTTAGGGTACTCAATTTGTTTTTGTTTTAACTCGTGAATTAAAGAAGATCGTTGTTCGTCAGATCCCACACCTGATTTTATAAAACTATCTGCCCTAAACATACTTACGTGTCTAATCATTCACTGTACCATTGTCTTAAAAAGTCGTAGTGATTTGGAAACATATCTTTGATTAGTTGTACTCGATGACTTTGATTTTTTACAAAGTAATCTGCATATTTCTCAACATCACCTGAAATTGTTTTTGGATGATTTTTATATACATCAGCAGCATTTAAAACACTGAACCAATGACCTATGTGGAAACTAGAAGTTGGTTGTATGTAAAATTGTCTGTGCAAACTAGGTGCAAATTTTTCTACAATCTTAAGAACCTTTTCTGGAACTCGATCTGGAGTCTGCGAATGTATGTTGTGCCAAAACTCTGTGTCTTTCTTTGTGCTGAAGTGATAGTGCGCCCAAACAAAAGCAACAATTTCCCAAAACATTCCGTCGTATAAAGAATTAATATCAGACTTGAGCGGTTGACTCCAAATACCATTAGTCCTGTTTAGTCCCTCAGTAACCATTTCTACTGCTTTGGTAGTAAATGTAATTCCTGTTGCTTCTAGTGGTTCAACAAATCCTGCACTAAGGCCTACTGCACAAACATTCTTATATGCAACTTGTTTATGAATACCGCATTTCATTTTTAAGTGCTTGGCTTCTGCTTCATATTCGCCTATAGCATCTCTTAATTCTTTTTCAGCTTCTTCTGCTGTTATATGCTTTGAACTGTAAACATATCCGTTTCCAACTCTAGAAAAAATTGGAATAGTCCAGCGCCATCCTGCTGTCATTGCTGTAGACTTGGTATAAGGAAAACATTCTTCTTGTGGATTTTTATACTGTGTTGGCATTGCAACTGCACTATCGCAAGGAAGGATGTCAGTAACAGATTCAAATTCTACTCCTAGATTTTTTTCTAGCAGTATTGATGAAAAGCCGCTGCAATCTAAATATAGATCTGCAGAAAACTTGTAGCCGTTCTCGTCAATAAGCTCTACAATACCATCCTCATTTGTTTTTACTTCCGTAATTTTTGTATTGACGTAGTTAATTCTATTAATAATAATTTCTTTAATAGCTGCAACTATGTCATAGGCTGCAAAGTGTACAGCACCAAATTGTCGATTACCTGTCTGCGCATAATTTGTATCAAACCCTGCTAGTTTAGGACTTTTATTATGCTTGGCTAATTCGTAGGCCGGCAACCAATCATAAAATTCTTTTTTATCTTTGCCTAAAAAATAATCTACAGTATACAAATCCGGAGCAATGATTGTGTTTTCAATAAAATCATTGTCTACAAAATACTTGTTGTCAGTCCAACCTGTGAATTCTACTCCTAATTTAAAACTAGCATTACTAGGCTTCATCCAAGTCTTGGGATCAATTCCGCAGTCCCACATAAATCTAGCTGTTGCAGGTTGTGTTCCTTCTCCTACACCAATAGGGCCTAGATCCTTACTTTCAATTAAGGTTACTTCACAGGGAAACTTTAAATTGTTTGTAAGATATGCGGCTGTTAACCATCCACTGGTGCCGCCACCAAATACAATTATTTTTTTAACTTTGTTAATTTTCATCTAAATTTAGGTCCTTTAATCCACATTGATAACGTTGTGCGTGTGCCTTTTGTAACAGGTGTCACGCGATGTTGCATAAATGACGAGAACATTATAAAACTTCCAGGAGTGTCAAATTCTGTAATGTGTGTTGCACCGCCTAAAAACAATTCTAACTTGCCACCTTCATATGGTTGAGTAGAGAGATTTACAATAGCAGTTAATTTTAAATCATAAATTTCTTCTCTATTGCCATCACTATGCCACCCGTATTCTCCGTTGTTACTTGCAGAATACTTATTGTAGTTTATACACTCAAATGCAGTAGTGGGATAAATCTCATATCCAAAGTGAAAATTATTAGCGTGACGTATAGTTTCTTCTAAGCGTCCTAAATATTCCCTTGCGTGACCCCACAATACTAAATCAGTGGTTGCAGTTTTTACGATACCTTGTCCAGCAGGCGAATCTTTTATATCGCATAATCTTAAATCCTCGTCTAAGCGTTTACAAATATAGTTTGCTTCGTCTATAGGACAAAATTTTTCCTGGATAAAGTAATCATTCTTCATTTTCTTATGACTACAATGTATAACCCATTCCACCACTGATTAAAATCTTCTTGCTCGTTTAACATTAACTTTTGATATGTAAGTTTTGCGCCACTTTCTGCAAGACCTTGAATTGCACCATCTACAACTCCTTCCCAGTTCGCATCATCAAATACTAAGATTGCCTCAGGTGCTAATGCTGAATAATAATACATTACTGCCTGCTTGGTTGTTTCTAGATCGTGGGGACCGTCATAGAAGAACATTTGAATTTGATTCTGTAATTGCATTACTGGTACTTCAAACAAATCAGAATCTATCACAGATACATTTGATGAACCAACGTAAGGCTTAATATTATTCTCAAAAGTTTCTTTGTTATTTGGCGGTAACTTAATATCGGATCTATTAGGCTGTATTTGCTCTTTCCAATTGTCAACAAAATAAGCATTCAGCGGATTATCTTTCAGCACTGCTGCGGCTGTAGATCCAAGATACGATCCAACCTCTAGATAACTTCCAACTCCTTTTGCTAGTTTATTCAACAATGTCTGAACTCGTGGGCTAGTAAGACCAGGAATATTATTGTGAACTGTGGGAATTCCTGATTCTAAAATTGCCTGTACGGTATGTTGAACTAAATCAGAGTATTCTAAGTTAGATTTTTTCTCGTAGACTTTATCACAATATTGACATTCCCAGCAATCAAATTTGCAATTACGAATTTTGTCGCGCCAAATTTCGATAGGCTTACCTATTAGATCTGTCTCTTCAACCCACTTTTCAAAATCTACATTAACAAACTTTTCATTTGCAATATAACGATCAACTAGGCTCATAGTTTCAAACAATCTATCGAAACTTTCCCTACCGTGCATTTTAAAAACGTCTATACCCAACTCATCTAAATATTCATCCCAGTCTTCTTTCCAAGGACTGAAGTTTGCTGTTTTTAATGCAACTGCTGGATCTTCGACATCCCACTTAGGACAGCTAGTTCTACTAATAGGATCGTTAAAGTACTGCGGAATATTGCCAACTCGATTGTTGTTAAATTCAAAGTGTTCAACCATCATAGGACATTCGCCGAGGCAACCTTCGTTGGCCAGCAAACTTATTTGAATCTCTTTTCCAAGATTTGTTTTGATCCACTCTTTAGCTCGTTTAATTTTTAACAACGTATCTCGATCTCTCATTAAATCTCTATCAAGGTTAATGTAGTCGAAACCGTATTTTGCTAGGTTTACAATTTCCTGTGCTGTGTGAACTTCTCTTAATATTGTATTTTTTACAAATAAATCAGGAAACGCTGCTTTAATTTGTCCAGTGGCCATCCAGTGTGTATGCGGAATAGTTGCACTTCGTACACCAGCATCATACAATGGTTTAAAACTGTAAATGAATGTATCTAAATTCTGCTGTGTTGGAGGAACCTGAATGTTATTAAATGTAGCACTGATGGGAATACCTAGATGCTTTTGAATATTCAACGCATTCTCTATTAAGCTGTAGTGATCTTGTTCAATGATAAAAACATCGCCCATTGCATCTTGTTTAAACGGAGCGATTCTACTGGTAAAATATATATCGGCTATCCAGTCTTTATTTTTGCTACACCAGGCATAAAATATGTTGTGTTGCTTTTCATCTAATTTTGGATTTAGCGGTATACTAAAAATTTTTCTTGGTGTCATACTTTTCCCATAAATTCTAACCAGCCAGTTAGTATGTATTTGTCGTTGCTCAAAGGAGGATTACCTCGATGAGTATGTGTGAATCCAGCAGGCCATATAACTAGTCGACCTGCTTTAGCATTGATTCTTCTTTTTAAATATAGAAATTCTGTTTCTCCGCCTAAATCGATATCGTTAAGATAAAGCGACCAGGCTATTAGTCGAGAAGCCACTGCTCCGTCTGACGACTCATAATGCCAAGAATGGTATCCTTGACCCGGTAATGTTTTTTGAATACGAATACTGTTGATGCCGTGAACTCCAGAGTCTGCAAGTATACTATATTCTGAAACATATTGTTCGTAACATTTCCAAAAGTTTTCTAGAAATGTATGTAATACAGGATTCTTTTTATAGGTAACGATAGTGTCGTGTTGTAAAACAAATGCTGTTTCGTCACTCTTATGATGTGGAGCGCCGTCTTTGAGATCCTGTCGAGTATAGACAAGATTCAAACTTCTAAGTTCGTCAAAGTACTGAATGATCGGAGCACATTCTTCTTTGGTTAGAACGTTGTCAAAAATACCTACAAAATCATCAAACATTTTTATCCCTACTTATAGTAGAGTATTTAAGCTGGTTGAGATACTGTAAAGTTAAACGTGATAGCTATCCGCAAAGGTTTTATATTTGGAAAAGAGCTAGAATGAAAATGCTTTCCGTCAAAAACTATTAACTTTCCTTGTTTTGGTTTACAAATGTGTTTAATAGTAAATTGAGAATTGTCTTTTCTATATAGATTATCGTATTCTGGATACGTTTCGTTATATAAAATAAAATCTCCGTCGCAGTCGTTGACGTAATAAACTGCTGTCCAGTGAGGATATTCACCATCAACGTGGGGAGCGTGAGGAATATTTGACGGATGC
>JACCDO010033493.1_pt1 | contig 12923 bp, 4 predicted proteins | sample 7446101 | NCBI WGS metagenome assembly JACCDO01 (sample SAMN15323440, study PRJNA562643) | freshwater metagenome | isolation source: river surface water | place: USA:Blue River Watershed | collected 2017-08-16
AGAAGTGTCATTAAAGAAGTAGACAAAGTAACAAGACTTCGAAAGGTCGATTGAAATGTTTAACCCAATGTTACAACAAGAAAGTAATATTTATGATACAAATATATACATAACTGAAAGTACATGGATTCCTCCTGTTGCTATTATTAATACGTTTAACGAAATCTTCTTTAACAAAGAGGCGAAGATCTGCTGCCCTAACCAACACAGGATCTTTCAGATCGGGGAGATAAGAATAATAGAAAAAAAAGCTAAAGCATGTCCGCATTAAAGTCTGGATACCTTGTGAAATGCGCGAAGGAGTCTGCGCGCAACTGGCGCCGCAGATTCTTTGTTTTGAATGGTAACACATTGAGTTATTATATGGACCATAAAACATTAAACAGCGTCAAAGGTGATATCTTGTTGGTTTCAGATTCGGTGGTGCGTGATGAAGTTTGTGAAGATTATGAGTATTCTTTTCGTGTTGTCACGCCGTTTGAATCATTATTATTGGCAGCAAGAACCAGGGAAGAAAGAGACGCATGGAAAGGTATGATTCAAGCTGCTATTGAATATTCTCAATGTTCATTACGTGGCTATATGTTGAAAAGAACAAAAGGTTTTTTAGCATCATCTGTTAGAAAATTCTTTGTATTTCATGGCGGTTTACTAACTTATCACCAAGATCATGAACATACTGCTACTATTCAGTATCAAATGAAAATTAATGCAGAGACAAAATTAGTTTGTAATGATGCAAAATTAAAATTATTTTTATATGAACCAAAAGTAACAGAACCATTGATCATTCAATTTGATGAAAGAAATTCAAATGATTACTTTACTTGGCGTGATGCATTATCAACTAATATTCAAAAGTTCCAAGAAGCACTTAAAGAAGATAATAAAGCGAATGAAACAGTATTGAAAAATGCTATCTTAGCATCACCATTAGGCCATCGTCCAGCCAAAGGTGGCGACCAATGGCCATTATATAATTCAGCATTAACAAATAATGAATTTATTGTCTTAGAAAAAGTTGGTTCAACTATCACTAATGGAGTACAAAAAATTACTGAACGTTATTTATTACATCCTGATTGTTGCGTACGTGAAACTAAATTAAAAGAATTTGCATTTGAATTGGTGACATCCAAAATGATTATTCATGTGTGTGCAACGTCTAAGCCTGAAATGGATACATGGATTGCTGCAATTAAAGATGTCATCTCCAAAAGTGAAATTGATCGTAACGAAACTCTATTAAGAGCTGCGATAGAAAAGATTGCTTATGATGTTTTCTACGAAGTCTGCATCGAAGAGTACAAGCCTTTAGGTATCAATTTAGATAAAGCAGCTGAATGGGCTATGGTCAAAAAATCTATTTTTGCTGATACTGGTGTCAAAGTTGGCTCAGCATTACATGCTATCAACGGCGACGTAGTCATGTTCCAGAAGTACGATAATGTCATGAAGCATCTAAGAGGATGGGTAACCGGTGCATTGCTGCCTCCATTAACATTATGCTTTCGCATGGCCCCTGAAAAAACTGGCTATTTAATGAAGAAGAGTACGGTCGCCAACGTCCCAACATGGAAAGCTAGATACTGTGTCTTAGGTGAAGGGCGATTCACTCTGAAAGAAAGTGAGGATATTCATGCGAAGATACGCGGTGAGATTCCATTAAACGGCGCATCTATTTCTCTCATGTCCACTCAAGAAACGGGTAAATACTTTTGTTTCCGTATTCTAGTCGGAGTTTATGAATTGATATTACAAGCTGCCGACTTAAAGGATGTGATGGATTGGGCTGCAACTATTTACCATGCGATTGCTATTGCAAACGGTGGTGGTCACATTATACCATATGAAAATGCTCGTATTAGAGCTGAAGAAGAAAGATTGGCTGCTTTGAAACATCAAAAGATTGAAGAGGAGAATCGTCACGTAGTCGAGATGATCTCACGCGCAATTGAGTTCAGCGATATTAGTGGATTGAAGAAAGCATTAGAAATAGCTCATCAACTAGGTATTGTCGGTGAATTGATTGATTATGCCAATGAAAGGTTGCGACAAATGCTTGAAGATGAAGAAAGTATGCAAATTCACGACAACCAATTTGAATCAGAAATGCTGACTGAAGATCCGTCATTAGGTGAAATGGTTGGTGCTGATTTCTCAGATATGATGTCTCATGATATTAGTGACGCTGGATATGAAGGCGCTGCTGATGCTGGTGAAGACGAGCACGATCCGAATAGCGCTACAGTTAGTCGTGAAGCAATGAGACGTTTAAGTCTAAAACAAACAAATGTTCGTAATATTGGTCAAACAAATGCTCTCAATGCTAATATCAATGGATTAAGTGTTGAAGACGATGACTACGATGAAATGATGGCACTTGCTCTTGCTGGCGGTTACAGCGGTGCTCAATATGGTATGGATGAAGCTGCAATTGAGGAATCTATTTACGCGAATATTGATCCAGCATCTGATGGTGAATTGCGTAAACTATTCCGTTTCTTTGTTAAAGCAGACATTGAACAAATCAACGTCATGCAATTCTGTACAATTTGGCGTCTCGTCACGGGTGAAAAGGGTAATTTACATAAAGAAATGCAAATGTTTCACCGTTTCGATAAAGATAATAGTGCAGCAGTTAACGAAGATGAATTCGTTGCAGGTTGGATAAATTATACTACTGAAATACAAGATGACACTTTATTAAGAAGAGTAAAGCAACTAGTTAGTGGTGATCAAATTTGTTTCTAAGTCTCTCACCAGCCACCGAAATTTTTTTGATGAAACTAATATTTTATTTTTTTCCTATATATATCCGTTCCCGTTGTAACTAATTGAAATTATTTAAATGATTTAAGTGACGATCAACTGTTCTTTACTTCAAAAATTTAAATTACGAATAACATTATTTTACATTAATACAATCATAAAAATAAACTACGGCATTAAAAGTCTTCTGAACTGGATTTTTTCATTTTCTTTTTCTTATTGTATATTTCTCCTGTTGCAACAGGATAATTACCACTTTGAGCATCTAAAAATACACTATACGACGAATATGAAAATAATCTTTCCTTTTCATCGAACCCTTTTCTATTAGTAGTCACCAGTTCACCCCAACCTCGAATAATATTACCGTTTGGAGTATCCTATTAACAGATCAATTAGTTAATAATGCAATATGAACATAAAAAAATATATAAAGTTTTACCTCTAAATACTGCTCTTCAAGCTCATATATCCGTCTATTCACATCTATAACCCACGACCGCAGCTCCTTTTGGTGGTCCATCAGCTGCTTCATCTCCTTCGCTGCCACAGGGGAGGTCATTTTACCTTCTGATGTTTGAGTTGAGTCAAATTTTTGGGCAAATTTTTGACTTGTCAAATTTATTTCCGGCCTGTAAAAAATGGCAGTTTAAAACTGCAATAGCTAGTACATATATATAATAATGGATTTATTGAAGCTGTTAAAGGGGCTTGGGATTTGACTCCCTCTGACTACCTCTGTGGATCAAATCGTGTTATTACACTGTTACTAAAACCGTATAGCTTGAATTTCAGTGAAGGATCGAAATAAATATACTATAATTTACCAGAAATCTTACTTGTTCTCTTCAAAAACATTTGTTTCAACTCGATTCCTTACGGCCCATCCCGTGCCGAATTTTGTGATATCTTTGCAGCTAAGTGAATCGAGAGGTAACTCAACGCGACTCTCGCTCCTGTCACTGTTTACACAGAATCTACTGTACACACCTTCACCTGTCACTTTACAGCTCTTCAAATGTCGACTGATGCGGACCAAGAACGCCTATTGGCGGACTGTTTGAAGGTTGTCAAAGACACCTCGTTTTACATGAAACGCCATATTGATGGTGGAAATCTGAAGCTAGCGCTAGGTACGTTCACTAGGATATCATAGATTACATATCATTCTCTTACTTTTCACTATATAGATCATGCCACTGAAATGTTACGTGAATTAAGAACAAACACATTACAACCTAAGTATTATTATTCATTATACATGAAAGTAGTTGATGAATTACGAGAACTAGAGGAATATTTATCAGCATTACAACGTAGCGGTAAATCAATGGTATCTATCTACGAGCAAGTACAATCTTGTAGTAATGTTGTTCCACGTTTATATTTATTATGTTGTGTTGGTGGTGTTTACATTTCATCTCTTGAAGCACCAGCAAAAGATATATTAAAAGATATGGTTGAATTATTAAAAGGAGTTCAACATCCAACAAGAGGATTATTTTTAAGATACTATTTATCAATGGTCAGTAAAAATAAATTACCTGATGTAGGTTCTCCATATGAGGGAACAGGGGGTAATGTTCAAGATGCAACCACCTTTTTACTAAAAAATTTCAACGAATCAAATCGTTTATGGACCAGATTACAATTCCAAGGGGATAAAAAGGATAAGAAACGTCGTGAAAAGGAACGTTTAGACCTACGATTATTGGTGGGTACTAATTTGGTTCGTTTGAGTCAGTTAGAAGGACTAGATGTGCAAGAGTACAAGCAAAACGTATTACCAAAGATATTAGAGGAAATTGTCGATTGCAAGGACACAATTGCTCAAAACTACCTCATGGATTGTGTTATTCAAGTATTTCCTGATGAATATCACGTTGCAACTTTGGATATTTTTTTAAGTGCATGTGAAAAATTAAAAGAAAGAGTACAAGTTCGCACTATACTAGAGTCCATGATGAACCGCTTAACGTCTTATATCCAAAGCAACTCTGGCAACAGTAACAGTAACTTGGAAGGATTGAATGCCTTTAAATTGTTCAATAACTGCATCAATGCGTTGATTGAGAAGAAAAAGAACATGTCATTGACTGAAACATTGAAGTTAGAGACTGTTTTATCAAATTTTGCATTGAAATGTTACCCAGGAAAAGTAGAATACGTTACTCATTGTCTTGCTACATGTTCAACATTAATCGATAAAACTGATTTTGTTTTGACCACAAAAAATGCAGCTAATGACTCACAGGATACTAGATCATCCGACGAAACAACACTGCAGATTGAGGAGTTGCTCTCAACCCCACTAGCCACCATGGGCATCCGCGTGCTAGAAATACCTGCGTACGCCAAGTTAATGACTTACTTACCTTGGGGAAATTGGAGGATTGTTGCTGCAACTTTACTAAAATCTGTGCTAGCATTGAACCTACCACTATCAGAGGTCAGTCAAGTTGAGCAATTATTCTCTGCTATTTGCCCATTACTCAAGGATCGCGATGGTTATGTATCACCAAAGGATGAAGATGGTCGTGAGTTACCAGTTTCACAGCAATTCAAAGATGAACAACATCTAGTAGCTCGCACCATTCATCTGATGAAGAATGACGACACAGACATGTTGTTGAGAATCTATGTTGTGGCAAGAATTCAATTCACTAATGGAGGTTCTTCAAGGATACAACACACTGCTGCTCCACTTGTTTTCGCTGCATTAGCACTTTCTAGAAGAGTATATCAGCGTGAAAAAGAGGCAGCAGAAAATTCTGGTTCTGGTGAATTTATTGCGCCACAATTTTCAACAAAAAAAGTGTTTCATTTTTTAATGGAAATTGTTACCGCATTAGCCACCGCAGGACACGCTGAACAAGCATGTCGTCTCTTCTTACAATCTGCACAAGCAGCCGATGATTGCAACTTACATGCTATTGCGTATGAGTTTATTAAGGAAGCATTGTTGTTATATGAGGGTGAGATCTCAGATTCAAGAGCTCAAATCAGAGCATTAACCACAGTTATCGGCACCTTAGTCAACTGCAAATCCTTCCCTGTTGAAGACTACATGGCTCTAACCACTAAAGTAGCTCAGTATGCGAATAAATTATTGAAAAAACCTGATCAATGTCGTATGGTTAGTCTGTCATCACACTTGTTCTACTCACATATTCCAACTGGAGAAGGCGACGCCGTGTACATCGACGCGTCACGTATACTAGAATGCTTACAACGATCATTAAAAATTGCTTCAGTATGTGATCCAAATTTATTTGTTGAGATACTCGACCGTTATGTTTATTACTTTGAATTAGAATGTCCAACTATTCAAAGCAGTAATATTAGCACCTTGGTTGCATTAACAAACGAGCAATTACGCACCACAGAATCAAGTGGTCAAAGTTCAACAAAATTTGAGCAGGTTAAAGCTCATTACCGTAACACTGTTGGTTACATAGCCAATAGACAAAGTAACGGAACTGATGACGTTAGAGAAAAGTTTAGTGCAATCACCTTATAACGGACGTTGTAACGGTTATAATTAATTATATTTTCCTTTTTCTCTTTAGTTCCGGGTTACCGGTATGCTGACAACTTGTTGCTGACTCATTGCATATAATAACAACACCTTCAACAACAGCTATGACATCCCTCCTACTATTAATTGCCGTCAGTTGCATCGTTGCATGCACCTCGTTCCATATTGCTGGTAAAAGTAACAGTATTTTCACTAGAAAATCGAATTTAGGTAAGATTATCACTTCAATATTGCATAATTGTACTCTCTGACTCGCTTACTTGCATATTAGACACTACCATGAAGATTTCTATGCCTAAAAGCGTGACTACCGCTGCCGTTGCTATATTACTTAGTGGAATGGGAAGTCCGATGATATCACATGCATATGGTAATGCTTATGAAGTTGTTGATCCAAAAAATGCTGTATTCAATGATGAAACTAAGAATAGTGATGATGTTAAAGCAGGAATAAGTGGCTTAAAACAAATTCAAGGCAATGTTCAACAACTAATTAGTGATATTAAAAAAGATAACCAAATAAATTTAACAACTAGATTATCGAAAGATTTAAATGTTGGATTTGTTCGTAATACTTTGAATAAATTTAATTCTGCATTCAGTGAAGACACCCAAAGAGGCACTGACCGCTTAATTCGTGCTGTTGTTCAAGATATTGAAGAGTTAGACAGAGAAATACAAGTGAAACCAGGCAAAGAAAGATCTGAAACAAGAGTTAATTTAATACTAAAGAGGCTTCAAGCTGCTGCAGACAGCTTAGAAACATTGTCAACTTTCAACAAATGAATAAAATAGTTCAATACGCACTGTAGTTACACAATTACATTATTTCACACCTTTACTCTATTTTGTTACTAATTTCCGGGTTACAATTGTAATTTGAAAGCCCGTTTATTGCCGTTAAAGGATTTTACTCCCATGAAACACAGCGTTTCTTGCTTGCTATCTACTCGCTCATCCTCCGCCACATCGTCATCACCATCCGACTCTTCTGTACTCAAAATACCGTAATATTTATTTAATAGCTTACTCTGTAAGCGATGCAACTGTAGCAACTCTTGCTGAGGACTGAAGGACGAGATGCACATGCTGTCTAACCCGGTGTGGTTGCTGTACATGTGTATTGTATTGATGCACTGACCGGACAGACTATCCCAGAACCTTATCGTGCCATCAGTCGCGGATGTGCGGATAATTTCATCATTTATAAGCCAAGATATATTCGTGATGCGTCCCGTGTGACCTACTAATTGTTTGCATGATTTTTGGTAATTATAACGGATATCCCAGATGTTAACCACTCCATTGGTGGATCCGCAAGCTAGCAATGAGTTGTCATCTGCTCCTCCAATAGAAACCGCGGTAATAGGTCCTAATGCCGCATAAGAGTTATATTTATTATCAAAACAAATTATTTTCTCTTGCTTCATCCTTATGTCCCACAACTTCATCATGCGGTCAGAGCTGGCGGTGAGTAACTCGTGTGTCCTCACTGGCATCAAGAAGTTTATCGCCTTGGTATGACTCGCATTGTATTGCTCTTGCACGGTACCTCTACTTGTATCAGCAATTGTCAGAGCACCGCCACTATTACCGTACGCAATCAACTTGTATGTATCTAGAAATTCTAAAGCCGTTATAGAATTGAGGCAGTTGGACGGGCTCTTAATAGTGTCGCTACTCGCCGATGATGTTATCATTGTAGACGTCGAGAGCTTCTTGTCATCGCATTCGCTCCCACGAGAGATACATACATCACCTTGTGTGTCACCAGACGCGATGAACCAGGTGTAGTTAGTCGGGACATACTCACTCATGTGGCAGCTATTGTCCGTGAATATAGCGGTCTTGCATATACTGCTGCGATGGGACTTGATGACCGCCAACCGCATGGAATTCTCCTCCTTATTACTGTATGACCATTTCTTTGCTTTACTTACCTGCGCACTGTCTTTGTTGCCTGGCGTGTTGGGAGTACTGAATACTACCGGCATTTTCCACACTTTTAGTAACTCATTGTTGCAACTAATAAAGAAATTGGAATCACTAGCGGTTTGCACGATGCTCACACCTGGTAAGTTGAACTTGTCGTTCTTTCCCTCGTGCGACAACGTGTTCACCACACTCCCGTTTTCCAAGTTATGTATGACGACTTTACCTTGCGTGGTACCGCTAATCAGTAGTTGCTTGTGCATGCTTATGCAGTTGGTGATCCCCTGAACGGGCGCCTCATGCAATATTACCTCGTTCAACGATATGCTTTGACTGCGTTCATCGATGCCATCTGCTACTCTCGAGCTCGCAGGTTCATCCACATCTGCATATTGTTGACCTTTTACTTCACCTTCATCTCTATCTGCAGCTGCTTGCACTGAGTAGGTTCGATCGCGCTCCTCCACTGCCTTGCTGTCAACCGAGACAGTGCTCTTGGGACTCTCATTGCCATCAAACACCTTGATTTCCTCATTAAAATTAGCCTTATTCATCACCCCGAGACCGGTGGACCACAAGGTGCCGACAAAGCGTTGCAGCTCAAAAAAGGTGTTGATTGGGAGGTTGCTGTCACTTACTAGAGTCTGAATAACAATCAAAGCGCGCTCGACATTGATATTCAAGTCGTACATGATGCGCAGCACATTCTTGATCTCACTAACTAGTAACGTAGCACTACGAGTGTGACGGGGTGTGCTTAATGACGAGGTGATGCTGCCACTCCGCGGGGTAACAATCTTGCGATGACCAGCTATTGCATCAGTAGTATCCGCAGGCATCCGGTGCTTGATAACACTTCGCCACAGCATCGGGCTCTGGTATATGGGATGCTGACGTATTCGCTCATTCAAAAACTCGGTATTAGAGACAAGCTTGCTCACCTCAAAGACGTGGAAGTACAACCCGCCGACCTCCAGCAGGCTGTACGCGGTGACGTAGTCATGCTGCTCAGTGCAGACTTCCAGCATGATGTTGAATAACGTGGACAAGAGTTCAAACGGCTTCGCCTTCAAGCAGATCATGCGGGAAAGCAGCGTCTGGACGTCGCTAGGACTGTCTTTGACGTGAAACGTGTGCTCTTGACGCAGTACCCGCACTAATTCAGCACGATAAAGCGCGTTTTGTAACGAGATCTTGCACTGGTTAATAGTCTCGAAGATGTTGTTGCCAACGTTGGGATCGGTGTCGTTTTCAGCATCCCCAGAGATAATCAGCTCAAGGATCTGCACGATGGGACCCTTTAGGATGTCCGTGTTCATCCCCCGACCGGTTAGAGAGGGATTTGCAGTCGTGCGCTTATTAGACTCAGCGCTTACATATTTCTTATACTCAGCGAGTAACTGCTCTGCTGGGACGGCCAGCTTGTGTGCAACCGCTTCCAGTGTGAGCTTGGTAATATCCTTCTGCCCGTACTCAAGACAATCAGCATCAAATGCCAGTAAAATATGCTTATGCTCAGGGTTGTCGGCCTTGACGTGGCTGGCAGGATCCCTGCTGAGGAGGCGCGCGTCGTAGGTGATCGTGCGATCCGCGTGGTCAAAATGTAATATTCTTTCATATTTTTCCAGGACTATTCGCAGCAAGTCTCTGGGACCCACGTTCGCGCTGTTACTCAGGGGAAATAGAGGTAAATACCGCGCATTTTGTGACTGGGACGCACTGTCTGCCGTCACAATGACTTGATCCAAGTCTAATTTCGGGATCTCCACCGACAGACCTAATCCCAGCCGTTTAGACACCGATCCGGTGTCACTTTTGGTGCAAGTACCGTCATCTAACGATCGATTTTGACGATTTCTTGCCGGCGACAGCTGCTGCAGCCTGGAATTGTTGTCATTCGCCCCATTTATTCCATTTGTATACGCCTGAACACAGTCAAGGAAGCAAATGAGGTGCGGACTCTTGCACAACGACTGCGTGAAGTGGTGGAAGGCATACGTATGAATAATAGTCTCAAAAAATGCGCCTATTGCACCAGTAGAACCGGCGTCGATGTCTTGACTCGTGCTAATTCCCCACTGACTGAGTCCCAGCAGCTGATCGCGCTCGTACTGCTGGGAAAGGAATAACGGCTTGTTGAAGACGGGTCGATCCGGTGCTAGATAGAAGAGCGAGTCTGGCACCTGATGCAGCAGGTGCACCATGACGTCCAGCACCAATATTTGTATGTGTTTGCTCACTTCAGTCGAGTCAAACCTTCTCTTTGACGGTGAAAAGCCAATATTTACATGCATATCCTCGCATCCCGCGCCGTCTGACGTGATCATCTTCAAGCCTAACATGAGCCAGCGATCGATTTTAGGTGGGAAGTCAGTGGGATGCGCATCGCTGCCAATTTTGATGCATCCGGAGTCGCAATCAATGATGATTACGTCGTGCAGACACTGCGCAGGGATGTGCTTCAACCAAGTACTATGAGTACCTAATAAGAATGGAACCGGCGCTTCTAACAGGTCTAACAGTGGTGCTGGCACGATCGGGATGTATATATGTGCCCAGCGAAATGGGTACAAGAGAATGCGCACGGCCTCACAAATCCCCGGCAATTTACTTAGACAAGTCGAGTGAAACAACATCTTGCACTCAGACAACGCGTAGCACAAGACGTTGATCATGCCGCGCGGACCCAACGCGTTGATAACCGAGTCGATGGGGTACGGGCAGCTAGGGAGTGAGTGCACCGAAGGACAAGCGAATAAAACAGTATCAACATCCTGCGTATCACCTATTCGTTGAATTCCTGCCGTTGCATTTCCCGAGTGAATTTTCAATGCAACTTGAAACATCCCGGCGATCGGTATCGGTACCTTATACATCAACTGAACAAGGAACTCCTCAGCGGATAAGGTCAAGGGTACCGGCGGATGATCCGAGTTATTCTTATGCGCAACACAGTTACTCTCCCACTCACTGAGTCGAGGAAGGATGCAATGATAGTAGACGGAAAGCAAGCACTTTGACAGCTGCGACACGTACGGATGGCCGGTCAGCACCAGGATCTGGATGCCGATCCACAGCCTTGATTGCGTGGGTTGACTAGGTGTGCATTGAGTGACTTGCTCACTTTTCTCATCCCTAAACCATAATTCATTCAATGGAACACTTGCTTTTTTCTTAGATTCGTTGTGAATAACGTCGTGCTCGTGGCTGTAGCTGCCGATCTCTGCGTCGACGTAGTATGTGAGTGAGATGCCAAACTGCTCGTTAGAGTGCGAGCCAATACTGTTTTCGTCTTCGCCGGGTGACAGTATAAAGGTAGACACTTCCGGGTTAGGGCGTTGTAACGCATGGCGAGTGAATGATTTCTGTCCTTCTGGGCATGCGAACCACTCAATTTGATCCGGAAGAGCATTCAGTGGATGGTCGACACTAGGAAAACGATCCCAGATACATAGCGAACTATCGTACCCAATAGAGCTGCTGTAGGTACTCAACGGTGACAAGGGTTCGCTTTCATTCATGGAGTTCAGATTAGGCCCTAGAATTAAGCAGTGGCTGATTAGACCCGTTGCCAGGTCGTTCTCGTCGATCTCATCTTTATTCTTGTAATGGTTGGATACACCAATATCTTCCACACTGTAACTGGTTAAATTAATACTACTAGTAGTAGCTTCACACGTGCTGGTAGGTGCGACGGCGAGGGTCGACGACTCACCGCTTTCTATACTTTGTATCTCTGCTTTCAGTTTTGACATTAATTTTACTCCTAATTTTTCATAAAATAATTCAAGTTTAATAGCAGATCTTACACTTTGATTACTATTTTGTTCATATAGTTGATACCATCTAAGCAATGGCACAGATTCACCAGAAGTTGGGATAATCAATTCAATAGGTATTATTGAAACTCCTATGAGTGTTGGCGATGATAATTCACTCAAAACATTCAATTTATATAATGAAATATTTAATTGATGCGAGGACAAGACATTATCAAATACATATTCCTCATCAAACATACACGAATTGTCACCGGAAACTGTTTTCAAGAGGGATGTAGACTGTGAAATAAGTGTCTGGTCTCCAGTAAATAGCTGAAACACACCACAACAACTACTCTTTACCGGAAGTTTCTTTCTTACATGAAAATATTTCTTTGTTTCATGTTTATCCACATCATCCACATCTATTGCATCATAGAATCGTACTCGAAGGCGACCGTACGATGATAAAACGTCCTCAGTAATCATCCTTTTCAGTGCATCCTTCCTTTACCTATGTTTTGGGATGTGGAAATCACTCTCCTTTTTGTTTCCGCATCATCTCTTCTCCCCCTAGAACTGCCTAAGAGAAACCGATTCAAGTATTATATTTCATTATAGTAACAGTTATTATTGATTTAATCCTGAGTGTGTTATGCTATTGATCGTATTAATAAAGTAGTGTAGTATTTATGGAGATTTTCAGTACTGAAATTATATATTTCTTAAATTATCTATTGTAAGATGAAGATGGCACGGCGCTTCAAACGCTTAAGCCATCATGTCATCACCCTCAGCATCCTCGTCGAATTCACCTTCCTCTTCGGCGGTGGCATCTTGGTATTGTTGGTACTCAGAGACTAAATCGTTCATGTTTGATTCAGCTTCAGTGAATTCCATCTCATCCATACCTTCACCAG
>JACCDO012290091.1_pt1 | contig 12923 bp, 26 predicted proteins | sample 7446101 | NCBI WGS metagenome assembly JACCDO01 (sample SAMN15323440, study PRJNA562643) | freshwater metagenome | isolation source: river surface water | place: USA:Blue River Watershed | collected 2017-08-16
CGATGCTGAGTGGCAAGATCTCTACAACTTCTTAAGAGATCGTGGGTATCTTGCTCTTACTGAGTTTAAGGCGGGCAAGCTTGCGGGACCCAGTTAAGCGCACGTCACTTACACCGATTACAAAGACCTTACCTAACCAATCTCTATTCCACGAAAAGGTTAGGGAGGTTCTTCTTGCCTCCCCTATTGCTTCTCTAGGTATTTACCAAGAGGTAGATGTTAGATACGTTGACCCAGAATATCCGCACCATAATCATAGGTACGATTTTCTTATCGAAGGTCTTGGTGTCATCATAGAGTGCCACGGAGATCAGCACTATAAATTCACTAATAGGGGCAATATTCAGTACGACGAAGCAGAGCGTCAGCATCTATTAGGCCAAAAAAGAGATGCCTTAAAGAAGAAGGTTGCCTTAGAGAAAGGCTTTTGCTTCGTCGAAATACCTTATAGCGAAAGAAACAACATTACTTACGCTCAGATCCTTGAGCTGATGGAGAAGAAGCAATGACAACCTTTAGGCCTTTGACTAGAATCAACATCGATTGTGATCCAGAGGGAGACGAAGATTCAGAGGCAGAGCTGCTGCAAGGTGCCGAGTCTGGTATGATTACAGGGATTTCTTCCCCCGAAGATTGGACGCCAAATTCAGTAGTTGGTCTTGGAAGAGAAAGCCGTTCTATTTTGATCACTGGAGAGTTTAACGAAGAGCTGGCCGCAGCTATTTGTACTCAGATTTGGTCCTTGCAGCAAGACAGTGACACTCTTCCGATCTATGTATATGTCAATTCAGGAGGCGGAGACGTAACTGCATTCTTTGCTATTTACGACACACTGCTAGCCTCCCCTTGTCCAATCGTAACTATTGCAATGGGAAACTGTGCTTCTGCCGGCTTCCTTATTCTCCAGGCTGGCAACTGTCGTCTTGCCTATCCAAATACAAGACTCTTTTGGCATGAAGCAATCTCGATGGACATGACTGTTACTCCTATTCAGGCAGCCACCAACTATCAACAATATCAGCTTATTGCAAAGCGACTCAAGAAGCTTGTTATTCAACGCTCTGGGATGTCGAAGAAGAAGTTCAAGAAGTATTTCGAGAACAACATCGACTTCTCTATGACAACGACTCAAGCCCTTAAGTTTGGTCTTATCGACGAAATCATCGAACCTGCTGCAAAGAAGAACTTTGCTAAGATTGAAGATCTAGTCATCGCTGCTCTCCAGGAATGCAAACCCGAAATCCTTCAGGACTGAGAGGTATACATGCCAGGAGGTGCAGGTGTTCGACGTAAGGGTCATAACTTTGAGCGTGCTATTGCTGGTATTCTATCTGAAGCACTTGGGTTTCAATTCCGAAGAGGACTTCACCAGACTAGATCAGGTGGCGCTGAGACTTCGGATGTTATCTCTCCCGACATCCCTCGCTTACATATAGAGTGTAAAAAGGGGAAGCGTACCAACATCAAGGGAGCGTTGGCTCAGGCGCATGAAGATATCAAAGCGTCTAAAGAGAACCGCATCCCCTTAATTGTTACGCAAGACGATCGAGATGATGTACTCGTAACTATGAGATTACAAGATTGGCTTAAGCTAGCTCAGAAGATGACCGCAGAGGATTGGGCTGCCCTAAACTACAAAGATTAGCGGATGAGAGTTTTACGAGTCCATAAGGTTATTGGATCCTTATTTCCCGTAGAGACACACGCCCTTTTGCGACAAGAGTGGGTGGCTGCCTCCCGAAACCCGCTCCACGATTTGTCAGTACTGTTTGGTATTTGTGAGGACTTCTTGCGAGGTTGGGTCGCTCGGGTCAAATCCTTCTCCGGAGAGGATCCTTATATTTGTCTTCTACTATCCTATTTCAGGAACCCTTCTGACGGCTTGCGCCGTTTGCGTTCCTTAAGTAGTCATCCTGGTTCTGATTTGTATCAGGAGTTTTGCGTACTGCTAGCCGAAATCTTTCGGTCACAACTTGTATTCTGGAAGAAGATAAGGCCGCACAAGATCGCCTTCTTTCTTTCCAGACTTTTTATTTTGTCCCTCAAGGACTTATTGAGAAAGCAACGCATACGACGCAAAAAGTATGCAGAAGATTACCTAGAGGAAGAGATGGCTCTTCCAATTGAACCTACCCTGTTCCCTATAGGATATTGGGAGGAAATTTATTCTTCTGACATGACAGAAGCAGAACTCGCAGGGCTACTTCATACTTATCCCGTGGATGCTGGAAGGAAGAAGAGACTCTACCTAAGAAGATTGAGAGAAAAGGTCAAGGGGCTTTGAAAATAGGCCGTCTTGTTTTACACTGTATAACAGGCAAGCGCTGGTCGCTTCCCGGAGGAGATTGTGAATGTCTATCGAGAAAACAAAAGCTGAGGTTCTGGCCAGCCGCAGGGCAACGGATCAGGAAGCGATTGTCAAGGCTACTAATCCCCAGAACTTTAGGCCCATCAGGTATCTTATACCAGGAGGTGCTACGTTCAGGAAGACTGTAGATACTGTCGATCGTCTTACCGAGGTCTTCTACGTCTATACTAGGAAGCTTCCTCGCTTTACTGAGTTTAGGTTCTCCTTTACTCGTGAGGTTGATCTCTCCAAGTACCAGCGTATTCAGGTCGAGAGGTTCGAGCGACACCCAAGCGGAGCGCCCGCTTGGGATGTACACCCAGAGCGTAAGATGTATTTGGCAATGCTACTGACTAAGGCTCTCACTAAGAACCCGAACGCAGTGGCATTGCATGCAGATGCAACTGGAGTGTATGCGTATGTAGACACTACCAAGTCTTTTGATGACACGTCTGAGGACTGGGAGCCATCATATACGATTACACCTGATGCTGCTGCTTATGGACAGTATGGAACTAGAACCTAGTTTTCAGATTGGATGATGACAGGGGAGAGGGGCAACCCTCTCCCCTGTTCTTTTGCTGGGGGCGCAATGAACTTGAACTTGAATTTCGATCTACCCATGAGCACTGCTTGGGGAGTCCGCAAAGGCGGTGAGCCGATCCTAGAGACTCAATCTTTCCTTGAATATCAAGAAGAGCTTATTCGAGAATTTTTATTGTTTTGGGGGGCGAGACTTGGCACTTACAATTCTCGTTCTTTGGACGAAATGTTTAGTTTCCATACTAATCGCTTTATGAACGATAGGGAAATCCTGTCTTCTACGTTTAACACTCTAATCCAGCGATCTATCTCCCATCCAAAATATCATCCATTCGACGATGCTGTTCTCCGTTCCTTGCTTCATACCCTCTCAACAACTTTTCATAATCTCATTCCTGCTGGCAACAGCCGTATCGTCGCTAGGTCGCCTAACAACTTCTTCGCAAGAGCTGCACTCTTGCTTTATATCAATTCTGGCGTAGTAGCTACCAGTCACGACCTTTATACCGGCCAACCTGCGACAAAGCCCCTTCTTCCTTCCAGGCGGTATTGGGGTGATTTCTGGGCGAGACACGGACTTCACGGTGTGCAGATTAACGATACGCCTTCTACCCCTAAGGCTAAGATTTTTGGCAATGATTTGGGTCGGTACACTCTTGTAGAATTAAGCTAATATACACAACCCTTCGGAGCCTTCATGCAAAAAGTTTCGTCTCTTCTTCTCGTCGCTCTCGTGGCACTTGCAGGCTGTGCAGAATCGGAGCCTGCTCTTTCCACTGCTCAAGCAAACGTGCTTGCTACAACGTACCTCGACAAGATGTTTCCTGCTACGATGACGGATGGAGTTAAGACTCCAGGCTATACTGGTCCTTATTGCGTTCCCTACTACGATAGCAGTTCTCAGCAGCTTTGTTCTTATGGTCAGAAGAAGGGCGAAGAGATTTTGATTGGCGAACTGCTCTGCAGTACACAGGGCTGCGGCGCTCATTCGGTCCTTGCTCCTAACACCCAGCATCTCGGTGGCAGTACTATGACTAGTGCCCAGACAGGCGGCATCGACCTTGGAGACCTCCTGCTTTATCAGGCCGTGATGTCGGCTGGGCACACTTCACACACCTCTTATCACTCTTACCGCTCGTCTCCTGACTATACTATCCATCGCGAGTATACGAGTGGCAAGTCAAGCAGCTCCTGGAACTCACGGCCCGTTCGCCGAGCTCCTTCAAGCAGCTATTCCCACATTCCATCCAGCGGGCACAGTTCACCTTCCCGCGCTACTACTCCCTCGAGTTCTTCTCGTTCGAGTGGGTACCGCTCTAGCGGCTCCACTCGTTCTTCTGGCTCTCGTTCGAGTGGGTCTCGTAGCCGTCGGTGATCACTACACTAGTCACCCTTCTAGTTCTTATTGCGGGCTGCTTTGCGGGGAGCTATGGAGGTTATAGGATTGGATTCGATAAGGGTGTTGCTTCCGAGAAGCAGAAGCAAGACAAGCTACGTCGCTATTGTATTGCTGGACAAATCGTAGAGATTCCCACTCTAGGTAGAGTTCGAATTGTTGGTTACGAGAATGAAGGGACTGATTACGAACTTATTGCTTATGTTCCAGCTGACCTTGAGGATTGGAAAGAAGAGGACGTGATTACGGCTGAGGCTTCAAGATTCACACTACAAGCCGAACTCAGCATCAAGGATATGTTTTGACACATAAGCAAGACGTACAGGAAGAAGTTGCCAAGGGGACAGCTACTTGGGAAATGATTAATCATTTGCTATACGAAGATTTCCCCTTGATTTGTGCTCACTTTAATCGGGTTGCTTCTTTGCTTGATACTTGTATCGAGTCAATTAGGGCGATGGATCCCAAATTAGAAATACCAGAAAACATGATCTTGGTACAGAAGGCTACATTTATTACCAATTGGTTTTCAGCCCGATTGACAGCACAAATGGCTTTGGAAGAGGCGCAGAGGAGTATGAAAAGAAAGTAATGTCTGAACGTCTTTGGATGAAGCCTCATACCTATTTCAACCTTAGTAATTTCGAGCACGCTCTTGTCCACGCTTACGAAGATCTTTGCTCTGAACAGAACAAACCCTTCGATAATGAAGCGATTGTCCTTGTAGAAGCCTGGATCGATTTTGCCTTCAAAGAAATCAAGAATGGCGCCCTGCGATCTTTCTTCTCTGATTTGGATTACACACCGTGGGATAAAAGCGAAAAAAACCATTTTGAGTCTTCCCTCGGAATTCTTCTCGAAAGGATTATTGAAGCCAACAAATTAGAAACCAAGTTCATTGAGGTACGAAGTTCATGGTAGCAGATCCCCAAACCCTTAAGATGACTCCTAGAACTATTTACGACATCTGGGAGTTCGAGAAGAAATTAGTTGAGTGCTATAAGCAGTTCCTCGAGAAGAACAAAGTAGTCTCAAGCCGCCCTCCAGAGACTGAGGTCTTAAGGTGGAGAGAGGACTATTTTCAAGATACTGCTAACGGGCAAATTGTTAGCGTAGAACCTGCCTCTCTCGGAGAGAGACCTTTGCCCGACGATGCCACGTTCTTTGAACGATGGCTACCAGAGATTCTTGATGAGATCTTTAGGGCCAATGCCATTTCGGACGGTCGAATCAGTCTCGACTATTGGTGGTAGCCAATGTTCTGGGGCAAGTCCGTTAGGCTTCCTTACTTCAAGGATCTGCGTATCGGAGCGTTCTATCAGAATGCGACTCAGTTACTATTCGCCATTCGTCTTATGATCAAAAACAAAACTAAAGCCTACTCTCTAGGCTGGGGCTGGGAAGTTCCCATGTACCCGCTATCACCCATTCCAAATTTGTCCAGAGGACCTCAAGAGGTCTTCTGTCTGACTTGGTTTGGGTTTTTTATTTCTATTTCGGATTATAGTAAACCAGTTGAAATCGTTGCTTAGAGGAGAAGCATGACAGACGGCTCAGACGAAAGCCTGCCGCTTCGGTCGTTTCGTTTACCAACTACAAAGCAGGAGCTGCTAGATCAGTCTTTAGTCTCCATTAAGGTTTACACCCCAAAGATTCTTTTTGGAGATCTTGTAAGAGATTCTAGAGTGACACTCACGACTACAAGATCCATGGAGCAGAAAGCTTTGCTAGATCTGTTGGATCTTTGCGATGCAGGAATCAGAGACAGTGTTCCTGGCGCTACTAAGATCTTATTCGAGTGGCTCACTGGAAACGTTTTTCCAAGGAATAGGTCTTCTACTGGCGCTACTAACACGTTCAAGAATCCTGCTCCTTATCTGTCGAGCTTTGAGAATTCACAGTGGCATTCACTCTTTTGGCAAGGCTCATTCTTTGGGGAACATAATGCGTGGTATTCTTCACACCCAGATGCATTTATTGAACACGTTGAAGATCCTGTACACATTACTTGCAACGTCAGCGGTCGACATATTTACTTCACTGCTATTTGTCCTGCAACCTTTCGGGTTGAAGAACCTAGAAAGTGTGTCGAAATAAACGGAGAGACTTACTATAAGCCCTCTAGGGTAATTAATGTACTTGGACACCTTAGGGTAGATTCTTGCTTTTGCGAATTCGGGTTTCCTTCCCTTTCGACTATTCACTTAAATCCTAACGCCCAGTCCTCGCCGTAATCGGCGGCTTGGGGAGGAATCTGTCAGTGTCAAACAAGTTTGTCTTCGCGGTCCTTAAGAAGTGCTGGTCCTTTTGGGATTGGCTTGTTCTGTCGTCCAAGTGTGACGAGAATCCCTTTTCGATTGCTCTTTTCTGGTTTCTAATTATTCTGGCTTCTCCGATTTGGGTTCCTTATGTTCTGGGGCGTTCTATCTATCACCGTATTTATCCAATCCCACTTCAGAGTGGATTGAAGAACTTTGAAGACTGAACATTTTGCTCTGCTTACAAAAGTCAGCAGAGTCTTGGATAAGATTTCCAACATTATTCTAGGCATCCATTTTGGGTTAGGATTCCTTCTGTACTCTTATAGTGGCAAGGCTGGCAAATTACATTTAAGTTATGAAAGTGATTTGCTCTTTGTTCTTTTCTTAATCTTGGGGCCGATTCAGGGAGTCTTTCTTTTTGGCCTCAGTCTCGTTACTTTGAAGGCTTGGGCTTTCTTGTTGTACTTCTTGCTTGCTGTTTTCTTTGGTATCAATGCGATGCTTAAGGTTAGGCTAAAGATGCATTCTCTTGAAATTAATCCATCAAAAAACGAAGACTCTAACTACTAGAGACAACGGCCGCAGCTCAGACGCCATTTCACCCAACTTCATTTATGGGTGTCTTGGCGGCTGTATGCGATCTTATTGCTATGTTGGCAGGTATAATTTCGATAAGGTTTATCTCAATGATAATGTAGAACAGATCCTTGAGAGTATAAAGAAGTGGCGCGATACACAACCCCCAGCTAAGGTTCCCAACCAAGTCGATCTAAAGTACTATACTATCGATATTGGATGCAGCACGGACGTTCCTCTTATGTCTCGGCTGTATGACTGGCGCCCAGTATTTCAGTTCTTCAATACGAGTGCAGATCTTAAGAGCACCTTTGCCACTAAATATCCCTCCAGGTTCAATCCTGAGGCTTATGAGCTCGATCCAGAAAGGCATCGACTCAGGGTAAGCTTAATGCCTCAAGTCTATTCTGACGTACTGGAGCCAGGCACAGATCCCATTGCTAAACGGATTCAAACCATCTTGCCTTTGAGCCAGCACATGGAAGTCCACATTAACTACAGCCCGATCATTGTTGAACCAGGCTGGCTTGGCCACTATAGAGACTTGTTCCGACAAGTCTACGAAGCCGGAATCAGAACCAAATGTGAGTGCATTTTTCTGACCCACAACAAACACCAACATGAACGAAATTCGGAAGAGGTGCGGGCTTTACTGTGGAAACCACAAATTCAAGAAGAAAAAGACTCCCAGTACGCAGCGGATAACATCAGGTACAAATTTTCGGTTAAGCGGCAGTACATTGCTGACTTTGTCGAAGTGTATTCAGAGTTCTTCGACCCGAAGACAATACGATACATTTTTTAGAAGGAAGCCTGATGGGCACTCTTAGCGTAACTTTGAATCCTGAACTGTTCGGACCTCGAGTTCCTCTTCTGTATAATGAAGCTTGCTATGATCTTGAAAGGCTCAATGAAGACCTTTTACTTGAGTTTAAGGCAGTATTTGAAAGAGGAGTTTTTCTTCTTTTTACGAATAGAACGATCGATCTGCCACATTACAAGATTTGGCAAATAGATTCATGTGAGACCTTAAACCCCGATCGACTTTCAAACTATTCAGACCGTTTGTGGTTCCATCTAAGGCAGGATGATAAGCTCCGAGATATTTCAATTACTTCGCCTCCTGCAAACGGAAACTGTTATTCTCTTCAAGGCTATCTAGATACTACGATAGAATGTGCCGAATACCCTAAGCAAATTATTGATGGGGTTGTTTATCGTGCAGAAAAGACTGTTGTCACTAAACACCAAGCTACTCTTAAGTACCGTTATTGGCTGTATACCGTGTCTGATACTCCAGTTCTTTCTCGCACTAACAGCGCCAATTCTCTTCTCAAAAGGTGGTAGGCTCAATGGGAGCTTCAACAAAAGGTCTTTCCGGGTTTAATTTAGATATGGCCCGTTTTATCCCTGCTAGCAAGCGTCTTGGTTTTAAGCCTTTTTTCTACGTCGTAGAGACTAAGCGAGAAGAAGAGTTTATTCGAGAACTAACAGCTTTGATTGAGGAACAATATCCAGCTCTGTCACTTCTTTCGCAGCAAGAAGAAAAAGAGCTTGCTCTTAAAACTTGGGAAAGCTATGCATACATTACTGACAAATCTACAACATCTTTTCTGGCCTATGAAGTTTCGCGTACAAGCGGCGTGCATCTTAAGATCACAGCTAGTGATATTTGCTGCTTCCAGCCTTTCAAAGACTTTAGCTCCTCTCTCCCTTCTACTAGGGTTGTAAGAGAGCATAAAACCTTTCTAGAACCTGCTGAAGCTCTTTTGAGTATTGTTGCCAATTACTCCTGCCCTGGATACCGTAAGGAGAAGTCCACCATTTCTATCAACGGTGTAACTTACACCGCAGACGAAAACGTATACCTACCTAACCCTATTTCTATCGAAGTCAAAAGAGGAATTCTTTTCCGTCAAAATAACTGTGTTTCTCTTTCTGATGCTTACCTGTACATTCCAGGTCGATTGGAATCAAACTTTCCTAAGAAGGAACTCTGATGAGTGTTTACTTTCCAGGAGCCCTAGAACGGTTCTGAACTTATTTCTTGAAAAGACGAAGGGGCGACAATGATCAAGTGCGAAGTGTTTACTAAGTTCGGAGACGATGAGGATAAGACCATCAATCCTCTCCACACGACTACCCATAGCTTTACGGTATCTGGTGATGAGCCCTTCTGGGTTTCATTCGTCTCTATGGAGGGTCAGTTTCCGGTAGCGTTTGTATATCAAGGCGTTCTGCCCGAAGATCCTGAAGAGCAAGAGTGCTGCGAACCCATTGGGGAGTATGATGGCCTCACCGTTTCCGGGAGTTGGATCTGGGATGGAGAGAAGGTCGTCCCTTTGGATAATGTCTATTCCGAAGAGTAGAGAAAACTTTGAAGAGTGGCGCCGTAGCTTGCTTACGGCGTCATTCTTCCTAGATACAGTCTCACTTACTTCAGAACAGTTTAGAGTGCTTTCTGAGGGTTTAGTGCAGAACCCTCCCTCTAGGCCAAATCGTAAACAGCGGAGAGCTTTGAAGAAATCATGAGCTCTCCCAGCCACTTGCATTACACAACAAGTCGAATCTCTACTCAATCGAGCCATCATAGATATCATGCTCATGTATGTGATTTGCGTCACGAACCAATACCGCCGAGAGATACTACATGGACCGAAGCTGGCTTGGGTCTCTTTTTGTTATCAGCTGTTATTTACACTTGCGTTGCTATAAGTAGATTCAAGCCAGAAACAAGTTACTCCGGATCTTGGTATTCAGCGGGGCCAGGAAGGCCCCCGACATACATCGTACGAGGGCCTAAGTGAAGCTTAATCTTGAATCCTTTCGTTCTAGTGTTTGGGATTCAGCACCAACCGACACGTCCACAAAAGAGCAGACCAGGGAAGAGGAGGAGGAAACCCTTCGAATCTTTCTTCAAGATTTGTCTTGGGAGTATGCGCGTCAAAGAGCTGAATTCCTAGGCGTTGAGCTGGAAGAGATACCAAATACTCCAGAATTCGTTGCCACCATTACCTATATCGATGCTCTAGCTGGATACAAAAATCAACACTTACCAGAATCGCATGCCTACTTGAAACTCTGTATGCACTTCAAGAGGTGTTACGAGAATAAAGCCCATGACCGTTCAGTAAGGCCGTATGTCGTTAAGCCTTGCGGTGGATTTTTCTCTCTAGGAAGGCGTTATTAGTGAAGCTATTTCTTCCCTCTGATCTTCAGCTACCTCCTGTTTGGCAGGTACACGAAAGAGCTTTTCTGGAACTGAATTCACCTACCATAATTAGATTTTTGAATGAGTTATCCCTCCAGGAAGCCTTTCGCAGAGCGGACGTTTTAGGCGTCGAGATTAATACCGAGACAAGTCCTTTTCGCGAGATTAAGCAAGTGCCAAAACGCTTAGCTTTTTCCGCTTGGGCTGCCTCGAGATCTGATTTGGTAGTTCCCTCAGACATACGACCAAACCCTGAATGCCTCGTTAGGATTTCCCAAATGATTTGCACTATGTACCACTGTTTCATTCATGACGAAGAAGTCCAGCTTTATAGGTTCCGAGAAATAGAGGGAAGATTTATCATCGGGCGACAAGCGACTTGAAGCTCGGCAAGACAGTCAAACTCTATAAGGCGAGAGAAGACGAACACTATTTTTATCTGTGGAGAGCGGCTTAGTGAAACTCAACTTAAGTGGAGAGCTCGGTTCTGTTTGGACATCATTAGACAGCTCTTCTTCCGAGCTCGACCAATCAAACGCTATTCAATTCTTGGATGAAATATCTTTACTGTTGGCTAAGCGAGTGGCAGAAGCTACTGGCGTGAAAATTAATTTTGAAAGAGAGCCTTCTCTTTGGATCGATCATATCGAGTGGCAAGATGTTGTGGGGCCTTTCTCATTCTATAAAAGACAGTCTTCTCCACTAGAGACGATTCTGCGAGAAAATCCTCTTGCAAAAATCGTTGATCTTCTTGCGTACTTTTACAGATCCCCTTGCCACGGTAGAGAGGTTCAGCTCTATTACTTCAAGCAAGAACAGGGTAGCAATCTCTTCAGAATCTATAGGCCAAAGCTTTGAAGCTCAACTTAAGTGCGGAGCTAAGCTCTATGTGGAAACCAATAGATTTATCCTCATCTCGTCCTAAGCCATCAAGTCCTGTCGAATTCTTGGATGAAATCTCTTTACTGCTGGCTCAGCAAAGGGCAAGTTATCTCGGTATTGAGATTAATACCGATAGGGAGCCTTCAACTTTTGTAGAATACCTAGGAAGAGGAGAAGTGCTATATGCTTTTAATCGATATATCGCGACTCCGTCTTCTCTAGAAGAGTTTATGGCAGAAGATTGTTTAGAGGACATTGTCTCCACTATTTCTGATCTTTATCTCTCCTCGGTTCATGCGAAGCAGGTGCGGCTGTATTGGTTTCTGCATAAAACAGATTCTTCTGATTTTTCATTGATGAGGCAACAAATTTGAAGCTTAACTTAAGTGGAGTTCAGTCTTCTCTTTGGACTGCATCTCTTAACCCTAGTGCCGAGACTGTATCTCCTCAAACACCTCTTCAGTACTTGAACAATCTACTACTCGAACTTGCCAACGAAAGAGCCAAGGAGTTAGGCGTTCGGGTTGATACGCGTCCTGACCCTTACTTGAGGAGAGACACTCTTACTAAAGACTTAGTTACGCAATCTTTTCTCGGTGACTTTAATTCTGATTCTTCTCTCCGAAGGCAGATTCGAGGGCTGTACGCTTACTATTGTCACAGTAAGACAGTTCGCCTTTATACAGCCAAGGAAGAGTTTTATGGCTTTACTCTTTATAGGTATCCTTGATGAAACTTAATCTTGACCTCGAGAGAACAAGTTTATGGAGTTCACTCCCTCCTCCCCCCTAAACCCGACTTGTCTTCCATTTATGGTGTAGAGAAAGTAGCCCGCGTTTTTCGATGGCTCAATAATCTGTCGAAGGCCTATCAGGGTCGGAATCCTAAATGGGGGCTTATCCCTACTAGTCCATCGGAGAGAGACCCCAAATTGGAAGGCGCTTACTTTTTCGACTTTAAGTACGTATATGATGCTTTTTATGGTCATGGTGAGTGGCAAACAAATGAGGCTATTATCAGAGACAGCATTATTCTTTTATACGAGAGCACCTCTTTTGAGACGTGCATTACTCAATTCTTCTTCTTTGAAAAGGATGAGGCTATTTTCTGTTCTCTTGGTAGACAGAGGGAACGTGAGACTTAACCTAGAGCTGGCGAAGGGTGGGGTTTGGAATAGTCCTGCGGTACCTACTTCACTCTGGGGCTACACTCCTCAAGAGATCTTTGAAACCCTTGGGTGGCTTAATGGCATCTCCAACTATTATGCACACCATACTTCTTACTTAAACAATGTAAGGATGGCTGATAACTCCTTTTTTGATCCTCACGCGAAGAGCCACGAATTCTGTAGCGTTATGTTTGCTTGCCATGCTTTTCTTTCCCATTTCGATTGGGAAGAAAAAGACAAGTTTATCAAAGAAAAGATTAAGCGCCTCTACCAAGATATACAATTCGACGGCCATACAACTCGTTATATGTTCTTCCAACAAGGCGACTCGTTCTATTTCTCTCTTGGTAAAACTAGTGAAACTTAACCTAGAGCCACCTAAGGGAGGGATTTGGACTTGTGAAAGGTTCTCATCTCCACTGCCTACTGATTACGCTATTGAGCGATTGAATAGTCTTTGTTTTTACATAGCTGAATCAATGTCTTACACTCGATCTTCCATATCTATTGATATTCCAAGCGAAGCAGCACTCGACGCA
>JACCDO011805019.1_pt1 | contig 12922 bp, 7 predicted proteins | sample 7446101 | NCBI WGS metagenome assembly JACCDO01 (sample SAMN15323440, study PRJNA562643) | freshwater metagenome | isolation source: river surface water | place: USA:Blue River Watershed | collected 2017-08-16
ATTAAATTGTATTAAATGGTATTAAATGATATTATATTTTATTAAATGGTATTAAATGATATTAAATGGTATTAAATGGTGTTAAATGGTATTAAATTGTATTAAATGGTATTAAATGGTATTAAATGGTATTAAATGGTATTAAATGGTATTAAATTGTATTAAATGGTATTAAATTATTATAATGATATTAAAATATTAAACTTTTTTTAATTTTAAAATTGAGAAATAATAATTTATAAACAAAAAAATGATGACCTAATAATTGATGTAAATTAATAAAAAATAATAATTATATTTAACTATAAAACATACAAATGAGGTCAAAGTACAATAAATAATTTAAAAAAATTAAATAAAGGGTGAGGTAAATACTTATATAAATTAATCAAATAAAGAGAAGTAAAATTAAATAATATAAATATTTATCCTAATTAATAAAAATAAAAAAAATTAAAAATTAAAACGATAAAAATATTTTCTTAAATTCTTTTAGAGATAAACTTAATTAAAAAATGAGTATACAAATTTATCAACAAAAAATATATTTAATTGCACAAGCAACAAATTGTAATGATTTAATAAAAACATTAACTGAAGACTCTAGAAAATATAATGTTGATTTAAATGGATTAGAATTAGAAAAACATCCAAGATTAGATGATATTGGTATAAAAGAGACATTTAATATTATAAAAAATAGTAATATGGAAAAAATATTAGGTTTAAAGAAACCAGAAACAATTAATAATCATATTTTATCAGTATTAGAAACATCAGCAATAGAAATGGGATTAATATTATATAAAGAATATCCTCAAGAATTTACTATATATCCAGTACCATTTTTAAGTTCAAAATCAGGTATTTATAATACATCAACATTAGAAGATTTAAAATCAGCATTTGGTGGAAAATACAATACAAATAAATATTGGGAAAGAAGAGTTTTATCACCTGATATTGATAAAAATTTACCAGTAATAAAAACAAAAGTTCCCAATCTAAATTGGAAATTTACAAATGAAAAAGTATTATATAAGGAACAAACTGCATCGGGTTTAAAAAATACTCAAAAGACAATATCAAGAGGTTCTTTAAGTGGTTTTATGTTTAATAAATTTCAAGAAAATATATTATATCCAATTATAAGAGAGGAAATAGATACAAATTCTTATAATTCTTTTAATAATGTTGAAACATATAATAATGAGAGTGCTAAAGAATTATTACCAATAGTCATATTAAGTAATTTAGATACAATTAAAGAATTTTTAAATCAAGTAAAAACAAAAAGATTTTCATCAAAAAATAATAAAATAGAGAGAAGTTCAATATGGGAAATAGAAATGAAAGTCACAAAAAAAATAGAATATGGTAAATTATCATATTCATATAATTATATAAATTATGTAAAAAGATATCCTACAGAATTTGTATCAAAAAATTTAAATAAAGAAAATAATAGTTATATGTTTAAATTAAGAGGTACGAAATTTGAATTAATAAATTTAGCAAAAAAAATACCAATTGAATCAGTTATAAAAACTGATTGTAAACATTGTAAAGAAAGTAAAAAAATGATGAAAATTATAAAAGATATTGATGATAAAATTAATTCAAAAAAAAATAAAAAAAATAATGGTAAAAATGATAAAAATGAAAAAACAAATGAATTAAAAATAATGACTAACGTAAAAAATTTTGAAGAAGCAATTAACGTATTAACTGAATAATAAAAAAATGAATATTATTTTTTTTTATATTCTTTATAAAATAAATTAAGTAATTAAATAAAAAAAATAACATAATTTATATAATATGTCAAATATATATGATAAAACATCAAACTCATTAAATTCTATTTTAAAAAATAAAAATTTAACAAAAAAAGAAAAAATAAGAAAAATGTTTCATATTTATAGAAATAGCTTTCCTGATTATACTCAAGAAGAAGTTCTACAAGTATGTCTAAAATACTATGACTATAAATTAGGAAAAATAAATCCAGATAAATTTTATTTAGCATAAATCTTAAATTATATTTTTTAATAAGAACGTATTATTTAATAATTTAGAATTATTAAATAATAAAAAACTAACAAAAATTGTTATAAAACTTATAAAAATAATAAAATAATAGTATAAAAATACTAAACGTAAATAAAAAATAAAAAAAATGAAAAATATTTTAAACTATATTTAAAAAAATTATTATAATATTAATTAATATTTAAATTAATAACGTTCAAATGAGTGCAATTAGCGAAAACATTCCTAAACACCTTTTAAAGACAGTTGAGGAGGATAATTCCACCAAAACTATTTTAACTGAAAATAATTTAAAAAAAACTACTTCTAAAAAGAAGAAGGAAGAAAAACCTTGTTGTCAAGCGGCAGCAAAACACAATACTATTAAAGATGCTCTTATTGCAATGACTGATAAAAAGATGGATGTTTATGTAATTAGAGAAACAAATGAAGATGATCCTAGTAAAATTAAAGAAACTGCTTATTCAAAATGTACAATTTCAGCTGTAAATGGCAAAAATTTTTGTCATCATCATGTTGATTGTAAAAATCTTAAAGTATTTGATAATGATATTATTCCTCGTAGTGAGGATGATTTAGAACGTCGTCAACTTATTAATCAAGATGATGAATATTTTAAGGGTATGGGTAAGCGTGGAGCTAGAGCAAAAAAGAGTAAAAACATTTATGAATTTAAAGATCCTAATAGTCCTATTAAGCTTGTTTTAGAGCATAAAAATGGATTTTTACAGATTGAATTAAATAAATTTGCATTTGAACTTCTTAAAAATGAGAAGTATAAAAATACAGCTTCAGCTTTAACACCTAATATTGAAAAAAAAACACGTGGTCGTCCTTCAAAGAAAGAAAATGAAAATGCTGCTGTTGCAGCTACAACTACAAATGTAGTTAATAATTCTAATAAAATTGAAGATGAAGTTGATTATGGTTCAGATAATGAATCAGAAGATGAAAATGAAGTTCAAGATGATAATGAAGTTCAAGATGATAATGAAGTTCAAAATGATAATGAAGTTCAAAATGATAATGAAGTTGATGTTCAAGACGATGATGAAGAAGAAGATGAAGATGAAGTTCAAGAAGAAGATGAAATTGATTTAATTACTCTTTGTAAAAAGAAAATCACTTATATCCCTTCAGAAAATGATGTATATGACCCTGAAGATATTGATGATGAAGGAGCTGCTACATGGATTGGTAATTTTCATGAAATGGAAGACAAATATGCAAATATTAAATATAATGGAAAATCATATGGTATTCTTTCAAAGAAAAGTTGTAAAGTAGATAATAAACCATTTGAATTTTTTAATTGTATTTTAAATAATAATGCATTTGATATGAATAAAAAATATATTGGAAGATATGTTGAGAAAAACGGTTCATATGAAATTGAGTTTGCTAAAAAACGTGGACCTTCAAAAAAGGTTTAAATTATTAATTTAATTATGATTAAATTTAAATAATAAAAATTAAAAAATTAAAAATTTAAATTAATAAAAATTTATAAAAAAATTAAGTAAATTTATCTCCAAAAATTTACTCACCAATTCTCACTATTTTATATAAAAATTAATTTATAAAATAAATTTATATATATAATTATTTTTTTATTTTATATGGTAATAAATTTTTAAATTTATAAAAATAAATAATTAATTATTTTTTTAAAAATTAATGAGTTGGCAAAATTAATAAGAAATATAATATTAAAATTTAATTTAAAAAAAAAATATATATAAAAATATAAGATTATAATGGTTTTATATACTTGTAAAAAATGTCAAAAAACATTTATAGATAAAACAAAATTTACAGTTCATTTAAATAAAAAAAGACCATGTACAAAAGATTCAAATGAAATTGGGAATGAAGACGATAATGATGATAAAGTTGAAAAAAATAATAAAATAAATGATTATTTAAGTAAATGTACAATTGATACAACAATAACTGGCAAAACCATTGGCAAAAATGAATGCCAATCAGTGGAAAAAAATTTTGCAAGTATATGTAGATTGTGTAAAAAAACATATGATGATTTATACATAAATCATCTAGTAAATGAACATAAAATACAAAAAGAAGAACATATTTTTTCTTTTATATTAAAAACATCAGGAGTAATAATTTACGAGGATGAAAAAGAATGTGGTGATATAGTTTTATTAGTTTTTGATGAAAATAAAGCATTATATTTTGTTACTAAAAATCTACATAATCTACAAAGACATAAAAAAGAAAAATATAGGGATATTCAGTTTTGTTATTATTATCCTTGTAAAGATATAAAAATGTTTAAAGTAGAATTTTCAAAAAGATGTAAATTATATAATATAAAAGAAGATGAAAAACTTGATGTAAAAGAAATTGAACCAATAATATATGATATATTAGTAAAAATAAATAAAAATACGATTGAAGAAAATAAAGAATTAAAAGTAAATGCAAATTTTCGTTCTTCAGTTTATTATATATGTCCATTCTGTGATTTTACTCATAATGAAAAAACAGGTATTAATGTACATTTAATAGAATCTCATAAATATTTAAAACATAATTCATTATTAAGTATTGATGATGAACAAAAAGAGAAAATAATAAATATGATAGAAAATAATACATTTAATGAAAAAAATAATTTAAATTTAGTTGAATTAGAAGAAGTAAGATGTGATTATTGTAATAGTTTATTTTCGAATAAATTTAATTTAAGAAGACATTTGAAAATGAATTGTAAAAAATATCAAATTTTAATGCAAAATAATTTATTAAGAGACAATGATACATTAAAAGAAGATTTATTTCAATTAATTGAGAAGAATGAAAAACTTCTTCAAGAAAATAAGGTATTAAAAGAAGCTTTAGTGACTAATCAAGAACAATTAAGTGATCAAAATGAAACATTAAAAAATTCGGTAAATTATATATCAAAAACAACAAATATTATACAAAATAATAATATCATGTTTAATATTAATGATTTTGGTAATGAAGATTTATCGCATATTGATAATGGTTTCGTTGAAGAAGTTATTAAACAAATGAGTACAAATTCTTTAATTCGTTTTATTGAAGAAGTTCATTATGGAAATCCTAAAAATTGTAATGTTATTATACCGACTAATATACCAGCTATTCAAGATAATAATTTATTATTGTTAAAGAAAGGTAATAAATGGGTATTAGATAAAAGGAAAAATGTTATAGATGATATGTTAACAATGAATATTGATAGAATAACAGATGCATATGAAGATTTACAACCTAAATTAACAAATATAGAAAAAACTGGTTTTGAAAATTATGTATCAGATATGGAAAATACAAATCAAAATGGTTTTAGAACAACAGCAATAGAGATGACAGAAGAATTAATAAAATCAAAACAACCTAAAAATTTTATGTTAGAAAATTTAAGGGTTCAACAAAATAATTTTATAGAGGGTGAATGGAAAGATTCAGTTGATTATCAAATACCTCAAAAAATGGTAAAAATAGAAAATATTGAAAAAAGTCAATTAAATGATTTTTTAGAAAGACCTATTGAAATGAATTTAAAGGATAATATTAATTTTTCAACTGAAAGTTTTATTTTTATGGAAAATGATAATAGTTTTTCAAAAGATAAAAAGTTTAATATATAAATTTTACAATATTTTTTTTTATAAATAATTTTTATTTTGCGTAAAAAAATAAATATAAAATAAAAATAAAAAATAAATTGGATAGAAAATAATGAATGGATTAGATGAAACAGAAGAAAATTATAATTTTGAGGAAGAATTTAAAAGATTAAGAGAATCATTAAATCAAAAATATAGTAATAAAATAAAAAAAGAAGAAAGAGATTTTGATGTAAAATATATAGAAGATTATGAATATATTAATTATTATAAAAAAAATGAGATAAAAGAAGAAGAATTTATAGAAAGAATAAAAAATAATGATAAATTCTTTTTTGATGATTATAAAAAGATAGAGGAGGAAGAATTTATTGAATTAAATAAAGAAGTTGAAAATAAACCATTATTTGAAATAGTTTGTTTTTATAAATATGATTATATAAAAAAAAAAGGGTTATTTGTTAATTATATAATAAATGAAGATATTGGTTATAAAAAAATCATATTAAAAAATAAATTTGATGTACATTATGAATATAATTATAATGATTATTATTTTTATGGTAAAATAAAAGATTTTAGTAAAAAAGATGATTTTAGAAAAAATATGGAATTAATTTTAAAATGCAATTCAATTGTTGTAAAAAGAAAGAAAGTGATTGAAAAAAAAGATATTGAAGAAACTATAAAAGAATTAAATGATAATGATGAAGATGATAATGAAGAAATAAACAATAATAATTTACAAGAAAATAAAATTCAAAATAATGAATTTGAAGAATTAGATGAAAGAAAAATAGAATTTATTAATAGTATAATAAACAAAAAGTTAAGATGAAACCAAATCATAATTTTTTAAGTTTTTCAGTATTAATCATTATTATTATTAGTTTTATAATAATAGGAATCTTTTATTATATTAAAAGTAGTCAAAAAGAAAATTTTAGTAATATTAATAATTTTGAAGTTTTACCTTCAGATTGGGATGTTAATAAAAATGCAGATCCTAAAACAAATCCATCTTTATTAAAATATAATAGATTTAAAGATATACCAAATGATTTAATAACAAGAACACCATATACTATAAATAAATTTGGACAACAAAATTATAATGCATATTTTTATAAAAATAATTATATTTATCCTTTATATTAAGGTATTTTTGATAAAATTAAAGTAAAAGTACCTTGTAAAGCAGCAAAAATTAACATAATAATAATAATTTTTATCATTTCTTTTTTTGAAGGTAATTCTAAATAAATAATTTCTTTAGAATCATGATGTTTTCCAGCATTATAATGAATAAGATTTTCTATAAAATTTAAAATAATAAAAGATATAAAACTAGCAATAAAAATATGTGATGGTAATTTTTGATGAACAGCGCAGAATTCAAGCATTTTTAGATTCTATTTATTATAAATATAATAAATAATAAAAATAAAAAAATTAAAATTTAATTAAAAGATTATAAGATTTGATGATTAAAAAATTTTAAAAATAATTTTTATTGTTATTCTTTTTAGTTAATAACAACATAATTGTAAGTTACTGATTGACCAGTTTGAGTATTGTTATAGAATACAACAAATTGACCAGCAGATGTAGCTTGTACAACAAATTGTGTAATAGCTCCAGCAGTAGTACTTGATACTAAATTGACTAATACAACTGAAGTAGCTGATACATTACCATCTAATCTAGTGAAATTACCAGTAGTGCTATCAGTAACAGCTTGTACAATACCAGTGACTTTAGTGACTTGTGTTAAAGCACTACCAGTTGAACCTATTGTTGTTGTTCCAGCTACTGTTAAATTAGTACCTACAGCAACAGTTGATGAGAATGTAGCAACACCAGATTGTAATGAACCAGCATTCAAAATACCACTGTTGTAATATACTTCATTTGAGGTTGTTTCGTAAGAAAGAGCATAAGCAGCAGATGAAGTAGCAACTGTTCTAATAGGAGCAATGTATGTAGCATTTGAAGTAGTTCCAGAAACAGCAGCATTTGTAGCATTAATTACAATTGAGTTAGCAGCTTGACTAGTTGGAGCAGCAAGATAACCAATAGCAACAGCATTTGCTCCTTGAGCAGTGAAACCAGCTTGGTAACCAATTGCGACACCATTTGAACCTTGAGTTGTATTACCAGCTTGATAACCCATAGCTACAGCATTAGTACCTTGTGTAGTTTGACCTGATTGATAACCAATTGCAATAGCACCTGAGCTTTGATTAGTTGAACCAGCATTTGTACCAATAGCAATAGTATTAATAGATTGATTACCAGAAGCAGCTCCATTACCAATAGCAATAGCATTTATACCTTGACCAGTAAAAGCAGTTTGGTTACCAATAGCAACTGAGAATAATCCTTGAGTATTAGCACCAGCTTGGTAACCAATAGCAACTGATTGTTGACCTTGAGTTGATTGACCAGCACCATAACCAATAGCTACTGAATTTTGGCTTTGAGCAGAGTTACCAGCTAAATAACCAACAGCAACTGATTGAAGACCTTGAGTTGATTGACCAGCAAGATAACCAATAGCAACTGAACTATTATTTTGAGCAATGTTACCTGCAAGGTAACCAATTGCAACAGCATTAGTACCTTGAGTTGTTTGACCAGCACTTGAACCTATAGCAATAGCATTAGCACCTTGAGTTGAGCTACCAGCATTTGTACCAATAGCTACAGCATCACTACCTTGAGTTAAGTTACCAGCACCATTACCAATAGCGACAGCACTATTACCTTGAGTATTTTGACCAGCTTGGTAACCAATAGCAACAGCAAATGGTCCTTGAGTATTTTGACCAGCCGATGAACCAACAGCAACTGAATTAAATCCTTGGGTATTTTGACCAGCATTATTACCAACAGCAACAGATGATAATCCTTGAGTATTTTGACCAGCACCACGACCAATAGCTACTGAATTATCACCTTGAGTTAAATTACCAGCATAATAACCGATAGCAACAGCTTGTTGTCCTTGGGTAGAGTTACCAGCATTAGCACCAATAGCAACTGAATTAGTACCTTGAGTAGTTGAACCAGCCAACCAACCAATAGCAATAGCATAAGCACCTTGAGTATTTTGACCAGCTGATTCACCAATAGCAATAGCATCACCACTTTGGACATTTTGACCAGCAAGATAACCTAAAGCAACAGCTTGAGGTCCTTGAGTATTTTGACCAGCCTGTGAACCAATAGCAACAGTAGTACTTCCTTGACGATTTTCACCAGCTAAATAACCAATAGCAACAGCTTGAGGTCCTTGAGTGTTTTCACCTGATTGAGGACCAATAGCAATTGATGAATTACCTTGGTTAGTAGCACCAGCTAACCAACCAATAGCAACAGCTTGAGGTCCTTGGGTACCTTGACCAGCTTGGTAACCAATAGCAACAGCTTGAGTAGCTTGTTGTGTTTGAGCAGCAAAATAACCAATAGCAATAGTTCCTTGTCTTTGAACAGCATAACCAGCTTGAGGACCAATAGCTATACTATCATTACCTTGGTTTGTATTACCAGCTAAAGCACCAATAGCAATTGATTGAGTACCTTGAGCAATAGAACCAGCTAAGTAACCAATAGCAACAGCTTGAGGTCCTTGAGTATTTTGACCAGCTGCATTACCAATAGCTACAGCATTTTCACTTTGAGTTTGTCTACCAGCATTAGCACCAATAGCAACAGCAAATTGTCCTTGTGTAAATTGACCAGCAAGATAACCAATAGCAATAGAATATGAACTTTGAGTATTTTGACCAGCTTGATAACCCATTGCAATACCATATCCTCCTTGAGTTAATTGACCAGCTGATGTACCAATAGCAATAGCATTATTACCTTGTGTTGTATTACCAGCAGCATTACCAATAGCAATTGATTGAGTTCCTTGAGTAGTTGAACCAGCACCATTACCAATAGCTACAGCATCACTACCTTGAGTTGTTTGACCAGCAGCATAACCAATTGCAACTGATTGTTGACCTTGAGAAGCATTACCAGCAAGTGAACCAATAGCAACAGCATTAGCACCTTGAGTAGTTGAACCAGCATTTGGACCAATAGCAACAGCATTTGTTCCTTGAGTAATAATACCAGCTGAGTTACCAATAGCAACAGCATTAGAACCTTGAGCAGAAGCACCTGCACTTAAACCAATAGCAATAGCAGATGAACCTTGAGCAGTTCTACCAGCAAAATTACCAATAGCAACAGCACTTCCACCTTGAGTATATTGACCAGCAGATGTACCAATAGCAACTGCTGATGAACCTTGAGTATTTTGACCAGCTGAGGTACCAATAGCTACTGATTGTGAACCTTGAGTTAATTGACCAGCATTTTGACCAATAGCAATAGCATTAGGTCCTTGTGTTGATTGACCAGCATTATCACCAATAGCTATAGCATCACCACCTTGAGCAGTTTGAGCAGCAAAATAACCAATAGCAATAGCTTGACTTCCTTGACTAGCACTACCAGCTTGAGCACCAATGGCTACTGAATAAGTACCTTGAAGATTTTGAGCAGCTAAATAACCAATAGCAACAGCTTGAAGTCCTTGAGTATTTTGACCAGCTGATGTACCTAATGCAATAGCATTTGAACTTTGAGTTGATTGACCAGCATTTTGACCAATAGCAATAGCATTTGAACTTTGGTTAGTAGAACCAGCAGCATTACCAATAGCAACTGAATTAGTACCTTGTGTATTAGCACCAGCATTAAAACCAATAGCTACAGCATTTAATCCTTGTGAAAAGATAGCACTTTGATAACCAATAGCAACTGAATTATTTCCTTGATTTGATGAACCTGCACCAAGACCCATAGCAATAGCTTGTTGACCTTGACTATTTTGACCAGCTTGAGAACCAATAGCAATTGAATATTGTCCTTGAGTATTAGCACCAGCTTGAGGACCTAAAGCAATAGCTTGAGGTCCTTGAGCTACTTGACCAGCAGCATTACCAATAGCAACTGATTGTATACTTTGAACACTATTACCAGCTAAATAACCCATAGCAATAGCTTGAGAACCTTGTGAGATTTGACCAGCATTTTGACCCATAGCAATAGCTTGAGTACCTTGTGTTGATTGACCAGCAGCATTACCAATAGCTATAGCATTAGTACTTTGATAAGTACTACCAGCAGATAAACCGACAGCAATAGCTTGAGGTCCTTGAGTATTTTGACCAGCTTGAGGACCAATAGCTACAGCTTGTAAACCTTGATAAGTATTACCAGCTTGGTAACCCATAGCTACAGCTTCAGTTCCTTGAGTATTTTGACCAGCAAGAGAACCAACTGCTACAGCATAATTTCCTTGTAAAGTACCACCTGCAAGATAACCTACAGCAACAGCTTGAACACCTTGAGTATTTTGACCAGCTGAGTTACCAAGAGCAACAGCATTAATTGATTGTACTATTTGACCAGCTTGGAAACCAATAGCAACAGCTTGAGGTCCTTGAGTTTGTTGACCAGCAAGATAACCTACTGCAACAGTTTGTTGTCCTTGTTGAGTTTGACCAGCAAAAGTACCAATAGCTACAGCAAAAGTACCTTGAGCTGTTTGACCAGCTTGATAACCTACAGCAACAGCTTGAGGACCTTGAGTTGATTGACCAGCTTGGTAACCAATAGCAATAGCTTGTGAACCTTGAGTAGTTTCACCAGCTTGAGGACCAATAGCAACAGCTTGAGGACCTTGAGTAAGTCTACCAGCTTGAGGACCTAAAGCTACACCATAAGCACCATGTTGTGTTTGACCAGCTTGGAAACCCATAGCTACACTGTAATCACCTTGAGCATAAGCACCAGCTAAATTACCAAAAGCAATAGCTTGAGGACCTTGAATAAAATTACCAGAAGCAGAACCAAGAGCTACTGCACCATTACCTTGGTTAACATTACCAGCTTGAGGACCAATTGCTACACTGTAATCACCTTGATTATTATTACCAGCTAAATAACCCATAGCAATAGCTTGAGGACCTTGAGTTTGTCTACCAGCTTGAGAACCAACTGCTACAGCATAATTTCCTTGAGCAGTTTGAGCAGCTAAATAACCGATAGCAACAGCTTGAGTACCTTGAGTAGCGTAACCAGCTTGAGGACCAACAGCAACAGCTTGAGCACCTTGAACATTAAGACCAGCTAATGAACCAATAGCAACTGATTGTTGACCTTGAGTATTTTGACCAGCTTGTAAACCAATAGCAACTGATTGAGGTCCTTGAGCTACTTGACCTGTAAACATACCAATTGCAACAGCTTGAGGTCCTTGAGTTTGTTGACCAGCATTTACACCTAAAGCAATAGCTTGAGGACCTTGGAAAGTAGCACCAGCATCATTACCAATAGCAATAGCTTGGGGACCTTGAGAGTTATAACCGGCTTGTGAACCAATTGCTACAGCTTCAACTGATTGGAAAGTTCTACCAGCTTGATAACCAATAGCAACAGCATTTACACTTTGAGATAATGAACCAGCTTGGTAACCAATAGCTACAGCACTTGTATTTTGATTAGTCATACCAGCTTGGTAACCTATAGCTACAGCATATTGTTTTTGAATAGCATAACCTGCTTGGGGACCAATTGCTACTGATTGGGTTGATTGATTTGAATAACCAGCTTGATAACCAACAGCAACAGCATATTGTCCTTGAAGAATTGAACCAGCTTCAGCACCTAAATGGAAAGTTTCTTGACCAACTTCCCAAACATTTGTTGAACTATTCCAGAATAAATAATCAGAATAGTTTGTACCTGAAGGATTTGATGGACCAGTAGGACCTTCAGCACCGGTAACACCAGTATCACCTTGAGCACCAGTATCACCTTGAGCACCTGTAGGACCTTCAGCACCAGTAGGACCTTCAGCACCTGTAGGACCTTCAGCACCAGTATCACCTTGAGCACCAGTAGGACCTTCAGCACCAGTAGGACCTACTTCACCGGTAGGACCTTCAGCACCAGTATCACCTTGAGCACCAGTATCACCTTGAGCACCGGTAGGACCTTCTGGACCAGTAGCACCTGTCAATGTAGCTTCACCATTTGGACCTGTAGGACCTTCAGCACCAGTAGGACCTACTTCACCAGTAGCACCAGTTAATGAAGCTTCACCAGCAGCACCAGTAGGACCTTCAGCACCTGTAGGACCGAATTCACCTGTAGCACCAGTAGCTCCATCAGCACCAGCA